>Ga0315542_1000022_pt1 | contig 67237 bp, 74 predicted proteins | sample SalMarSW160120MG_FD_202541 | JGI IMG/M metagenome (GOLD analysis project Ga0315542, IMG submission 202541) | Salt marsh sediment microbial communities from the Plum Island Ecosystem LTER, Massachusetts, United States - Salt Marsh Sediment SW1601-20 ...
ATCTGTCTCATTTTCTCCTCTCTTGCACCAAGTCTTCCGGGAGACCAATTGTTGTGTCATGGAACATATTGAAATAACACAGGTCATATCTCTTTCCCCCTGTGCTGATCATCTGGCATGAAACGTGCTCTTATATAGGCCTTATGGGTCGAAAACTCCGGGGGGAAATTATGAAGCCATGTGATGTGAGCATCAAAAAGACACTTGAGATGGTGGAGAAGATGATCGGGCTGGCTGATGAGGGTGATGCGGTCCGTGAAGATGACGGGTGTGGCGTGTTGTACGCGGTACTGCGGGATTCGGCTTTTCGCATAAAGAAACTGGCGGAAGACGAACGATCGGCTCATGTGAAGAAGGGTTGGTGGCTGGAGTCGTGAAGGTGAGGAGCAGCATGGTGAATCTGGCGGGTGCAGAGGGAAGGGGTGATGAGACATGATGGCCCTGGAAGACCTCAAGAGAGAGCAGAAACTCATAGATTCCATCGACTGGGACATGACTCCCGAAGAGGCGGTGAGACTCTATCTCGAGTGGGGCAACAACTGGAGCCGGGGCTATGATATGATAAGGTCCAAGAATGACGTTGCCCTCTATTTTGTGTTGAACACCTGGGAAGAAGAGCCCGTGATTTACCTGGTCAGAAGGACTTCTGAGGGTTCCGCCGAACTCGCAAGGATTCATATCCCCGGGGAATTGAAAAAGAAATTGAAGATGCGTATGCGCTCTCACAAGGGGGTATATGCAGTGGAGGACGAGGTGAGAGAGTGGTTGCGGAAAGAGCTTGACGCCGGCGGATGATCGGCCATGGAAGATGGTATCTGAAAGGCGAGTTTCGCGCCTTTTCTTTTCCTGGTGCAGGCTTTTCCGGAATGAGACAAACGAATAACAGCATTTTCCTGGAGGAGGAAAAAATGGAAGGCAAGGTTCTGGAGGCAATGAAGAAGGCCGGGAAACCGGTAAGGCCGGGAGATGTCGCGAAGATGCTTGGGGTGGACAGCAAGGAAGTATCAAAGGTGATCGGCACTTTGAAGAAAAAAGGGAAAGTGATATCACCGAAGCGTTGTTATTACGCAGTGGAAGATTAAAAAGGCAGCAGGCGATTTTCAACAGATACGGAGACAAAAACCAGAGAGGGTGTCCACAGGCGTTTCCCGGGTGATTCATGCACCGGTTGGTCACTCCCAAAAGAAGGAGGGCGAGAATGGCAAAACCGGAAGAGATGTGGCAATGCCAGACGATCAATTGCGGCTATATCTACAACCCGGACAAGGGGGATAGAAAAGGGAAGATCCCCAAGGGAACCAAATTTGAAGATCTGCCCGATGATTGGAAATGCCCTGTATGCGGTGCCAGCAAGAAGGCGTTCAGACCTCTGGCCGGGCCGGGTTCCGTCGTGCAGGAAGGGATGTAAGACCGTATGACATCAGGTGGATACAGAAAAGTCCATTTGTATAAGTGCCCGTGCGGATACGCCTACGAGCCCGAAAAGGGAGATGCCGGTGCAGGGTGGAAACCAGGGACCCCTTTCAAGGATTTGCCTGATCAATTGACCTGTCCGAAATGTCAGCGGGCAAAGGTCCATTTCAGGGAGAAGCGATTTTCTGTTCCGGTCACCTCGTGAGACGAGGAAGACCGAAATTTTATTTGATATAATGGCTAAAAGCAAAATAATAACCTTATTTGAGAAAGGAGAAAAAAGTCAATGGAACTGAAGGGAAGCAGAACTGAGAAAAATTTATTGACCGGCTTTGCGGGAGAGTCCCAGGCGAGGAACCGATACAGCTACTTTGCAAGCCAGGCGAAAAAAGAAGGATTCGTACAAATGGCGGGCGTATTTGAGGAAACAGCCAACCAGGAGAAAGAGCATGCCAAAAGGTTGTTCAAGTTCCTGGAAGGTGGAGAAGCAGAGGTTACCGCGTCGTTTCCGGCAGGAAGGATAGGAACGACCCTGGAGAACCTCAAGGCCGCTGCCGGCGGTGAACATTATGAATGGACCGAAATGTACCCGGGATTCGCGGAAGTCGCAAAGGAAGAAGGATTCAATGAAATTGCTGCTGTTTTTAATGCCATCGCGGTGGCGGAAAAGCAGCATGAAAAGCGGTATAATGATCTCGCTGCAAATATTGAGGCCGGCCAGGTTTTCAAACGGGATGAAGATGTTGTCTGGAGATGCCGGAACTGCGGGTATCTTTACATGGGGAAAGAAGCCCCTGCCATCTGTCCTGCGTGTGCGCATCCGCAGGCCCATTTTGAATTGCTGGGAGAAAATTACTGACGATTTCAGTCGGCGGGGCGGGCCCATTGGACCCCCCCGCTGAAAGCATACCGTGACCGGATGAACGGTATGTGAAAGAGAAAAGAGGTTTATTATGGAAGAACATTCTGGTATGATTACCATGAAAGGAAATCCCCTTACGCTGTTGGGGACCCGTCTGAAAGTCGGTGGCCAGGCCCCGGATGTTGAACTGATAGGCAATGATTTGCAGCCGGTACGGCTTTCTTCATTTCAGCAAAATGCCTTTGTTATTGCTTCAGTGCCTTCATTGGATACCCCGGTATGCGATATGGAAACGAGGAAGTTCAATGAGGCGGCTGCAGATCTGGATGATGTGGGCATCATTGCGGTGAGCATGGATCTGCCTTTTGCCCAGAAACGGTGGTGTGGCGCCGCGGGTATTGACAAGGTGGTGACCCTCTCTGATCATCGGGATGCATCCTTCGGAGAGGGCTATGGAGTTCTGATAAAGGAATTGCGTTTACTGGCAAGGGCCGTCTTTGTGCTTGATAAGGAGCGTACAGTACGGTATCTGGAAATCGTGAAAGAGGTCACAGAGGAACCCGATTACCAGGCTGCGCTCAGCGCGGTCAAGGCACTGGCGAAATAACGGAAACACTCGTGTTAACAAGAGAAGGAGAAGGAAATGGCGGAAAGACTGGAAGTGTATAAGTGTGAAGTGTGCGGCAACATCGTATTGGTCATGCATGGCGGAAAAGGCGAGCTTGTCTGTTGCGGCCAGCCCATGAAACTCTTCAAGGAAAATACCGTAGATGCAGCCAGGGAAAAGCACGTACCGGTGGTGGAAAAGACTGCCGAGGGATACAAGGTGAAAGTGGGTGACGTGCCGCACCCCATGGAAGAGAAGCACTACATTGAATGGATTGAACTCCTTGCCGGAGAGAAATCTTATGTGCAGTTCCTGAAACCGGGAGATGCACCGGAAGCGACGTTCAAGGTGGATGCGGATCAGGTGACTGCCAGGGCTTACTGTAATCTTCACGGGCTGTGGAAAGGATAGAAAGCATGCTGAAGAGGAATATCGAAGACGCCTTGAATGAACAGTTGAATGCGGAGTTGTATTCCGGATATCTGTACCTGGCAATGTCCGCGTGGTTTCAATCCATTAATCTCGGGGGATTTGCCTCATGGATGCGGATTCAGGCCCAGGAAGAACTGATCCATGCGGTGAAGTTCTATGACTATATTCATGAGCGGGGCGGCCGGGTGACGCTGAAGGCGATTGCCGCCTCTCCGTCCGAATGGGACTCTTCGCTTGCGGCATTTGAGGCTGCATACGCCCACGAGCAAAAGGTGACAGGATTAATCAATGCCCTGGTTGACCGGGCCAGAGAGGAGAAAGATCACGCGACCGAGATTTTTCTCCAGTGGTTTGTAACAGAGCAGGTGGAAGAAGAGGACAGTGCCAATGAGGTGGTCCAGAAAATACGGCTTATGGGCGATGCCGCAGGAGGACTCTTCATGCTGGACAGAGAGCTGGGGCAGCGCACGTTTAATCCTCCGGCTGCTTCATCCGACGAGTGATAAAGAAGGGAGAACGGGTCATGGGAGAGTGGAAATGCCAGAACTGCGGGTACACCTTGCAGGCGGATACGCCGCCCGAGGAGTGCCCATCCTGTAAGGAAAAGTGTGAATTCACCGATGTATCCTGTTATATTCCCGATTGCGGAACAACAGGATCTGATAAGAGGCTGTAACAAGACAAGTGAATAGACTGGAGCCGGAAGGCTGAAGGAAAAAGGCCGAAAGACCGGTCAAGAAAGGAAGGCTTATTATGTCTGAAAAAAAATACCGGGTAAGGGCAGAATGTCCACATTGTGCATGTGGAGATGTCAGCTTTCTCGGCCCTGAAAAGCTGCGGGAAAAGTTTATCGGCAATGAGGACGAAATCGAGATCGTGTGCCCGCTGTGCGGTACCAAGCACAAGGGACATCTTGAGGCGATCGAAGAAGAAAAATAGCGAGGAAAAGCAATGGGAAAAGCATTGATTGTTTACGCCACCAGAGCCGGAGAAACCAAGAATATTGCCGAATTGATCGCTGAAGGCATCCGGATCGGCGGGGCGGAAGCAGAAGTGAAAAACAGTACGGACATCAAGGATGCATCTGATCTGGAAGGGTATGATGCGTACGTGTTCGGGTCTGCCACGTATCATGGCACCATGATGCAGGCCATGAAAAAGATGCTCTTCCTGGCAGAGAGGGCCAACCTTGAAGGAAAAGCAGGGGGGGCTTTCGGCGCCTTCGGATGGAGCGGTGAGGCTCCTGACCGTATTTACGACACCATGGAAAAGATCTTTAAAATGGACATGGTGAAGGATGCCTTGAGATTGAAGTCGTCATTATTAGGCGGTGGAGTCCAGATGGCGCAGGAATATGGAGGGGATGTTGCCAAAAAGATGAAATAATCCGGTCTGAACGCCTTTGTCATGGCTGGCTTCTGTTGCTGGCGTGAGGAATCCGGTGGAGGAGATGGAATGGATACAGTGAAAGAAGGAAAAGTGAAAAAGGAAGCGAAAAAGTTGAATATACGCGAGGCTACCATATGTGAGACGACCGCCCAAATGCTGGAAAGGGCGGAGAGGGATGGGGTTGAAACGTCATTCCACCGTGCAGCGGACATGAAGGCCTGCCCCATCGGTGCACAATCAGCCTGCTGCAAGCATTGCTCCATGGGCCCTTGCCGGCTGAATGCCAAGGATCCTTATGGGAAGACAGGCGTATGCGGGGCCACCATCGATACCATTGAGGCCAGGAACTTTGCCCGCATGGTGGCTAGCGGCGCTGCCGCTCATACAGACCACGGTATGGCCATGCTGGATCTTTTCAGGGAGGTGGTCAATGGGAATATCACGGATTACCGTATCAAAGACCCCATAAAGCTCCAGGAAGTGGCCGCTGAAATAGGCATAGAAGTGGAAGGACGCAGCACTGAAGACATCGCCAACGATTTGTACGGTGAGCTGGAAAGAACGTACACCCAGGTGGAAGGGGAAATTCCTTTTGCAAAGCGGGTTCCGGAAAAGACCCTGGAGACGTGGCGGAAGCACGGCGTGGTCCCGCGAGGTGCCATGCGGGAAATCATGGAACTGATGCACCGGACCCATATCGGTGTTGATCAGGACTATGAGAATATTACCAAGCAAATTAACCGAACCGCGCTTTCCGATGGTTGGGGCGGGTCCATGGTGGCTACGGAGATATCCGACATCCTGTTCGGCACGCCGACTCCTGTGCGTACCGAGGTGGATATGGGGGTTCTCAAGGAAGACCATGTGAATATCATCATTCACGGGCATGAACCCAATCTTTTTGAATCAATGCTCGATTCCGTGAATGACCCGAGCCTGGTACAAGCCGCAAAGGAAGCCGGAGCGGCAGGCATCAACTTGGTGGGCATGTGCTGTTCCGGGGCTGAGATGATGAGCCGGCACGGTATCCCTCACGCGGGGAATTTTCAGTCCACAGAGGAAATAATTATAACAGGGGCCGTGGACGCCATGGGTGTGGATATCCAGTGCATCAAACAGGGCCTCTCAGCAGTAGCTGATTGCTATGGGACCAAGTTTTTCACAACAAATCCACGGTGCCATATTGAGGGAGCAGAGCACATCGAACTGGATGAGCATAACCCCAGGAAGTGCACTGATGCCATCGTGGAAATGGGCATTGTACGGTTCAAGAACCGGAAGCTGCCCATAGAAATCCCCAAGAAAAAGACCACAGCAGTCATGGGATTTTCCCATGAATATGTGAATTACATGCTGGGCGGAACGTTCCGGTCATCTTACACACCTTTGAATGATAACATTATCAACGGCCGTATCCGCGGCGTTGCCGGCGTGGTCGGCTGTACGAACCCACGGGTAAAACAGGACTGGGTTCATGTGGAGCTCGTAAAGGAACTCATTAGGAATGACGTACTGGTGCTCCAGACCGGCTGTTCTCAGATTTCGCTGGGAAAGGCCGGGTTATGTACCCCTGAAGCCGCCCATCTCGCAGGGGACGGGTTGCGGGAAGTCTGCGAGACGGTCGGCATGCCCCCGGTCTTGGGCCTGGGTTCCTGTGTGGACAACAGCCGAATTCTCATCGCCGCGTCTGAAATGGTCAGAGTTGGGGGGCTGGGGGAGAGCATCGCAGATCTCCCGGCAGCCGGGGCCGCGCCGGAATGGATGAGTGAAAAGGCAATTTCGATCGGCCAGTATTTCGTGGCTTCGGGTGTCTATACGGTTTTTGGAGTTACCTTCCCTATCATTGAAGAGACGAAGTTCCATAAATTGCTCTTTGACGGTCTCGAAGAATTGGGATTTGGAAAGTGGGGATTTACTGTTGATCCTTACGAGATGGCCAGGATGATGATCGAGCATATTGATAAGAAGCGGAAGGCCCTGGGGATTGACAAGGCCAGAGAACGCGTGCTCTTCGATATGGCCTCACGCCGGGATCTTGAAGCTGCGTAATATGAGACAAGAACACTATCGCACAGGTACCTGATGTCCAGAAAACAGAAATGAAAGGGAGGCATAATAGAATGGAGAAGTATGTATGCACAGTTTGCGGATATGTGTATGACCCGGAGGCAGGAGATCCTGAAAATGGAGTAGCGGCCGGTACCGCTTTTGCAGATGTGCCCGATGACTGGACCTGCCCGATCTGCGGCGCAACCAAGGATCTCTTTGAACCTGAATAAGGGGAAAGAACCCCGAATCTTCCATACGGAAAGGTTCGGGGTTTTCTCTTGAGATCCGGAATTGCTTTGCGGAGAATCGCATTGTCTTAAGGGCAGCATGCCGGAGAAAGACCGACAAATGACGGAAATGATCTGCTACGGCCTCTTTGGACATACGCAAGGAGAGAAGGCCGTTTTTTCAAAGGGGAGGCGTTTGTCATCATGAAGCCAATTGAAATTGCTGAAGGGGTATACTGGCTGGGGGTCGTTGACTGGAACGTGAGAGATTTTCACGGATATTCCACTTACCAGGGAAGCACCTACAGCTCCTTTCTCATTATGGATGAGAAGATCACCTTGATCGACACGGTGAAAAAAGAATTTGCCGATGAACTGATCGATAGTATCAGCAGAGTTATTGATCCGAAAAAAATTGATTACGTGGTGAGCAACCACACTGAGATGGACCACACAGGTGGGCTCCCAAGAGTAATGCACCGGATCGGAGAGGATAAACCCATCTATTGTTCAAAGATGGGAGAGAAAAACCTCTCCATGCATTTTCCTCAGAAGTGGAATTACCGACCCGTTGAAAATACCGGGGAGTTGAGTATCGGTAAAAGGACGCTCACGTTCCTGGAAACCAGGATGGTGCATTGGCCGGACAGCATGTTCACCTATCTCAAAGAGGATAAGATCCTCTTTTCCAGTGACGGGTTCGGGCAGCATTACGCGGGACCGGAGCGATTCGACGATCAGGCGGGTGATGCCATTATGTACCATGCAAAAAAATATTTCGCCAACATCCTCCTCCTTTATGCACCCCAGATCCGGAAGCTCATTGACAAGATTGCGGAAATGGGGCTGAAAATTAACATGATCTGCCCGGATCACGGTGTCATATGGAGGCAGGACCCCGCCGAAATTATCAATGCCTACAGGGAATGGAGCGAACAGAAACCCCGGCGCAAAGCAGTCATTGTCTATGATACCATGTGGCACAGTACCGAGAAGATGGCTGAGACCATCGCGGAAACACTCGATGAGCAAGGGGTTCCTGCAATTCCCATGAAACTCAGGGAATGTCATCGAAGTGATATCATAACGGAAATTGTTGACGCAGGTGCGGTTATAGTGGGATCTCCCACCCTGAATAACGGGCTTTTTCCCACGGTGGCGGATTTCCTGACCTACATGAAGGGCCTGAAACCCCAGCATAAGGTAGCGGCCGCATTCGGTTCCTTTGGATGGAGCGGTGAAGCGGTGAAGCTGATCAACCGGGAACTGGAGGCCACGAAGCTGGATGTTATCGATCCCGGCATACGAATCCAGTATGTGCCCGATGAAGAGGGGCTGGAGGCCTGCCGGGCACTGGCGAAAAAAGTTGCACAAGCCCTGCCGGATTGAAGGGAGTGAGCGGAAATGAAAAAATTCGCTCTTTTCGCCTATAACGGGGACCTCATGTGTTTCATTCATGTCCTCTTAAACGCTCTTGATATGAAAAACAGGGGGCATGACGTCAAACTGGTCATAGAAGGGTCTGCGACCAAGCTGGTTCCGGAACTGGCAAAAACGGAAAACCCCATGCATGCACTCTATGAAAAGGCGAAAGCACAGCATCTTATTGACGGGGTTTGCAAGGCCTGTTCCATCAAGATGGGTTCTTCCGATGCGGTGAAGGCCGAGGGCCTTCCGTTCCTGGACGAAATGATGGGGCATCCGAGTATTGCGCGGTATTATGCGGACGGCTTTGAGGTTGTGACCTTTTAATGCCCGCTCCGCGCCTTCCTGGGATCAGCGGAGAGGGGCTTTCCTTTTCATGAACAGCTATATGTAATTTGTCTTTATCCATAGGGGAAAAAGGATAGGCTTTTCCCTAAAGGAAAAGGTTTCTCGTTATATAGGACTTAAATGATCTTAATTATCCGAGATAGCGAGGGTCCATGAGATTAACAAGGGCAGGTGAATATGCGGTGAGATGCACTCTGTATCTCTCGGCCCGAGATGCTGACCGAACTGTTCCGCGAAAAGAGGTTTGCCGTGAAATGGGTATTCCAGGGGAATTTTTGACCAAAATTGCCCAGCAACTGGCCAGGGCGGGAATCCTGGAGATCGTGCAAGGGAAAAGGGGAGGCTACAGGCTCCTCGTTTCACCGGAAAATCTGAGTCTGCTTGCTGTTGTTGAGGCGATCGAGGGGGAGCTGTTTCTGAATGATTGTCTTCTCAGACCCGAATCCTGCTTCAGGAGTCCTGCCTGTGCCGTCCACCGGGTCTGGGAAAAGGCGAGGGATCAGTTACGGAAAACCCTCGGACAAGCCACAATGGAAAAGCTGCTCCAGGAAGAAGACAGCCAGCGGAAATCAGACTGCAGTAACAGCGAATAGAAGTTCGCTTTTCACATATCAGGGGCCGGAAAGCTTCACAAAAAGGAAAGGAGGATTTCTCATGAATGTTCTGTTTCTATCACGATTGCAGTTTGCCGCTGCCACCATGTTTCACTTCTTGTTCGTTCCCCTTACGCTGGGCCTTTCAATCATGGTGGCCGTCATGGAGACCAAATATGCCCGGACCGGTGATGAAACCTACCTGAAAATGACGAAATTCTGGGGGAAGCTTTTCCTGATTAATTTTGCGGTGGGGATCGTAACCGGAATCACTCTTGAATTCCAGTTTGGAACCAATTGGTCCCTATATTCTGCCTTCGTGGGTGATGTTTTCGGTTCACTCCTGGCTATTGAAGCAACTGCCGCCTTCTTTCTGGAATCCACACTCCTGGGGGTTTGGATCTTCGGCTGGAAGAAGCTTTCCCGGAAAGCCCATGCAACGGTCATGTGGTTTATTGCGGGCGCTTCAAGCCTTTCCGCTCTCTGGATCCTGATCGCCAATTCCTGGATGCAACATCCGGTGGGATATGTTATGAAAAACGGCAGGGCGGAATTAAGCGACTTCAGCAGCGTGGTATTTCAGAAATGGGCGATTCTGGAATTCCTCCACACCGTCAGTGCCGCATACATACTCAGCGCGTTTTTCGTCATGGGGATCAGCGCCTACCATCTCATCAGAAAACAGCACTTGGAATTCTTCACGAAGAGCTTTCGCATTGCACTGGCATTTGGCCTTGTGTTCTCTCTGTTTGAGGTGGTCGAGGGGCATTTGCACGGATCAGATCTGGCGGAAAAGCAGCCAACAAAACTGGCGGCCATGGAATCTGTCTGGGAGACGAGAACCCATGCGCCCAAATATCTTTTCGCCATTCCCGATGAGCAGGAAGAAAGAAACGTCGTGGAGATACTGCCCATTCCGGACTTATTGAGCATTCTGGCGACACACAGCCCGAGTGGAGAGGTGAAGGGGTTGAAAGCCTTTCCACGCGATGAGCGCCCCCCTGTCTTCATCTGTTATGCTGCATTCAATACCATGGTGGCCCTGGGTTTCTATTTCGCCCTCGTGACCATCATCGGATGGTTCAAGAGAAACAGGCTGGCAGAGAGTCCCGGGTATTTGAAGCTCATGCTATGGTCGATTCCCCTGCCGTACCTGGCGGTTGAGTTGGGTTGGATCCTTGCAGAGGTGGGTCGACAGCCCTGGATCGTATACGGGGTTATGAAGACATCAGATGCTGTTTCTCCGATTGCCACGTCACAGGTCCTCATCAGCTTTCTGGCATTTATCGTAGTGTATGGGTTGCTGGGCGCGGTGGGCGTCTACCTTATCGTGAAGAACGCTCGAAGAGGACCTGAAACCGCCTAACAACGCAGCCCTCGGCGGCGCGTTTCATTACCTGAAAAGGAGGACGAAATGGCTCTACAAAATGTGTGGTTTTTACTCTGGGGGCTTCTCTGGGCCATCTATTTTCTTACGGATGGATTTGATCTTGGATTAGGAGCACTCCTCCCATTTGTTGCAAAAAGCGATGAAGAAAAAAGGATCGTATACAATGCCATGGGGCCGTTGTGGGATGGGAATGAAGTATGGCTCATCACGGCGGGAGGAGTCACCTTTGCCGCTTTTCCGAAGGTTTATGCGGTCATGTTCAGTTCCCTGTATTCGGCGTTAATGCTTATCCTGTTTTCTCTCATTGTCAGAGGTGTCTCCCTGGAGTTCAGAGGAAAAGTTGAGAGCGCGGGATGGAGGAAGATCTGGGATACAACCATGTTTCTCGGCAGCCTCCTTCCGGCAATTCTGTTTGGCACTGCTTTTGCGAATATCTTTCGCGGCATTCCTATTGATCAACAGGGCATCTATCACGGGAACCTGCTCACCCTTTTGAATCCGTATGGTTTGTTGGGAGGTGTCCTGTTTCTCCTGCTTTTCCTGGTGCACGGCGCCCTGTGGCTCGCTGTCAGGAGCGAAGGGGAAATCCACGAACGAGCAGATGCGACTGCACGAAAACTCTGGCCCGTGCTTCTCGTTGTCGCCGTTATTTTTCTCCTCGCTTCCAAGTTTGCCACGAACCTGTATGCCAATTACCTGGCACATCCCGTCTTGTTCGCCGTTATCCTGCTTGCGGTGCTTGCACTCTTGGGAACCAGAGTGTTCCTTGCAAAGGCGCAGTACTGGAAGGCATGGTTTTCCTCTGCAGTGACCATTCTTGCCGTGACTTTTTTCGGGGTGATCGGACTCTTTCCCAATCTGTTTCCGTCAAGCCTCGATCCGGCGTACAGCCTGACAGCACACAATGCGTCATCCAGCCCATTGACGCTAACGATCATGCTCATTGTCGTGCTCATTTTCGTTCCCATTGTCCTTGCATATCAGATCTGGGCCTACTATCTGTTCAGAGGGAAGGTTAAGAAAGAGGAGTTGGCCTATGAAGAGGCGTATTAATCCCCTAGGGGGGAATTTATGAACAGGCTTTCGAAATGAAAGGAGGTAGTTCTATGAAAGAACTGAAGGTTGGGTGCGGCAAACCGACCGGTGCATCGGTCGGCGCGTCGGAAAACGAAAACAGGGAAAAAGAAGAGATCATGGAAAAGGAGGTAGTTCATATGGCGGAAGTGAAAGTAGGAGCAAAGGCCCCGGATTTTGAGGCACCTGCCTATCACGCTGGAAAATTCGGGCAGGTCAGCCTGTCTGATTACCTGGGAAAATGGGTGGTTCTGTGCTTTTACCCGGGCGATTTTACGTTCGTCTGACCGACTGAACTGGCGGCAGTTGCCACCAAGTATGAGGAGCTTCAGTCCATGGGCGTGGACGTATTGTCTGTGAGCGTGGACAGCCATTTTGTCCACAAGATGTGGCAGGACCATGAACTTTCGAAAATGGTTGACGGTGGTGTTCCTTTTCCCATGCTCTCTGATGGCTCGGGGAATATCGGCAAGGTGTACGGGGTCTATGATCCGGATGCGGGCGTTGAGATGAGAGGCCGCTTCATTATCGATCCCGATGGGGTGGTCCAGGCCATTGAAGTCATGACACCTCCGGTGGGCCGGAATGTCAGTGAACTCATACGCCAGATACACGCCTTCCAGCTTGTGCGAAAAACAAAGGGCGCCGAAGCAACACCCTCCGGCTGGGAACCGGGAAAACCGACGCTGAAACCCGGGCCTGATCTGGTGGGCAAGGTCTGGGAAGAATGGAAGGTGGAGAGTGCCTTTTGAGTTATTTCCAAAGCAGGTATGCCCTGATTGCCGGGAATGCCAGATGTGCGGTGAAACCCGCTGCCGTGTGTGCAGAAAGAACAGCCATGGAAATGGGTCTTCAGAACTGGGCAGCGGTTTCACCCATAGAGAATACCTGGCGTGGAAGAAAAGACGAGCGGAAGAAAGGGATGAAAACACCACCGGCCATTGATATCAGCGAATGCTCCGGTTGTGAAACCTGCATCGAGCTTTGTCCAGCTGTTTTTGTGCGAAATATGGAGACGGGCTTTATTGAGATAAGAGAATTGGAGGAGTATCCGCAGGAGGAGATAGATGCGGCTGTACACTGGTGCCCGCGGGACTGTATCACCTCGCCGGAGGATACATGAAAAGTGGTCATGGTGGGCCGACAAGACTTGAAAGGCCGCAAACTCAAGCAGTGGGCAAAGGATCTCCTGAAATCCTCTGACTTTCCTTCGGCACTCCGGGAATTCAGAAAAGTTTCGGCCAGGAAAATTATCAATCCGCTTTTCTCCTTCCTTTACGATGGTGACGAACAAGTGAGATGGCGGGCGGTAGCAGCGATGGGTGTGGTTGTTGCCGGCCTGCCTGAAGAAGAGCGGGAATCCGCGAGGGTGATTCTCCGCCGCCTCATGTGGAATCTCAATGATGAATCCGGGGGAATCGGATGGGGTTCAGCAGAGGCAATGGGTGAGATCCTGGCAAGCCACAAAGGGCTTGCAACCGAGTATGCGAATATTCTAATATCCTATATACGTGAAGACGGGAATTTCCAGGAGCATGAGCTGTTACAGCGGGGAGTACTCTGGGGAATCGCGCGACTGGCTCAGGCAAGACCGGAACTCGTCCTTGATGCACTCCCCCATGTCACGCCGTTTCTCTCATCACCTGATCCCACAAAACGGGGACTTGCGGCCCGTATCATGGGATTGCTCTGCCCCGGGGAAGCGCGAGAGGTGCTTTTGCCGCTCAGCAATGATGAAAGTAAATTTACCACGTACCTTGACGGAAAACTCCTTCAATGCTCTGTGCGGCAGATGGTGGAATGGGCCCTGGAAAAAAGATAATTATCAAAAGAGCTGATCGTCTGCAAGGTTGCGTTGCTGTTCCGATACCATGAACGAAAGGAAATGAGGCTATGAAGACCCGTTATGCTAATCCGTATCTCATTGGCGCACTGCTGGGGCTGGTTCTGCTCTTTTGCTTTTATACCATGGGAAGAGGCCTTGGTTCGTCTGCGTCCTTTGCGAGGATCGCTACGGCCGGTGTCGACCTGGTGGCTCCCGCGCATGCAGCCGCAAACAAGTATTATGCAAGGTATCTGGGTGGCGGAAGATCACCGCTCATGGCGTGGCTGGTGTTTCTCACTCTCGGAGCGGGGCTCGGAGGGTTGTTTTCAGCCTTCATTTCCAGCAGGATCAAAGGAGAGGTGATCCGTGGTCCTCGCATAGGCGTTGGTGCACGGCTTTGGCTCGCCCTTTTCGGAGGGATTCTTTCGGGCTTCGCCGCCAGACTCGCCCGGGGGTGTACCAGCGGACAGGCCCTGACCGGCGCGGGGGAGATGGCCTTCGGGAGCTGGGTTTTCATGTTCTGCATTTTTGCGGGAGCGTACGCAACAGCGTATTTCCTGAGAAGGGAGTGGCTGTAATGGGACCTCTCTACAAGTTCGGATGGTTTGATTTCGCTTACAGTCTCCAGCTTGCCGGACTGATCGGGGTCATGTTCGGCTTCCTCCTGGAACGGGCCGGTTTTGGAAATGCAAGAAAGCTGACAGCGATATTTTATCTGAGAGACTTTGCGGTCCTGAAGGTCATGTTTACCGCCATCGTTGTCTGCATGGTGGGGCTTCTTTTCTTTTCAGTGTTCGGCTGGATCGATCTTTCGAAGGTGTACCTCCTGCCCACCTATATCTGGCCCCAGATCGTCGGAGGATTCATCCTCGGGATGGGGTTCGTCATCGGCGGCTACTGTCCGACCACGTCAGTGGTGTCCGCAGTTTCGGGGAAGCTGGACGGATTGATTTTTATCGTTGGAATGATTCTGGGATCGGCTATTTTTGCAGAACTCTTCCCGATCGTGGAAAAATTCTACTCTTCCGGCAGCATGGGGGCCGTCCGTCTGTCGGATGTTCTGAAGATCAACTCGGGGGTTATCGCACTCCTGGTGTGCCTGATGGCGGTGGTCGCCTACTGGTTCGTTGAAAAGGTGGAAAACAGATTCGGAGATCCTGAGACCTTGCCTGCTGGATCGCGGAAAGTGAAAATGTGGGCCGCTGCAGTTCTTGTGGCCCTCGGCCTTATGCTGGCCATCATCAACCCCGACCGGATCGCCGCGAAAAAGACCGCTGCACCTGCTGAGAAGAAGCCGAAAACCGGCGCGGTTCAAAAGGTCGCTCCAAAACCTGCTGAACCGGAATCTTCCGGGGCCGTGATCATTGAAGACGAGGGATGCTGATTTTCGGGGTTCCGCAGGGGGTGAGGTTGAAGGAGAAAAAAGGGAATGGATACCATTTTTTTGAAGTGTACCACGTGTGGTGCAAAAAACAGGGTCCCGAAGGATCGACTCGGAGAGAGGCCGGTCTGTGGAAAATGCGGGGCACCTCTCCCCGTGGGAGCGGTGCATGACACCCCGGTGACCACTTCGGACAGCACATTTGATTCCGAGGTGATTTCGTATCCCGGTCCCGTGCTGGTGGACGCCTGGGCTCCCTGGTGCGGACCGTGCCGCATGGTGGGTCCGATTCTGGACCAACTGGCAAGGGAGTACGCAGGCCAGGTGAAGATCGCCAAATTAAATGTGGATGAAAACCCCGGCGTTGCTTCACGGTACGGCATACGCAGTATCCCGACCATGCTTTTTTTCAAGAACGGTCAGATTGTCAATACCTTGGTGGGAGCGCTCCCCAGACAGGAAATTGAACGGCAATTGAGGGCACTTTTATAAACGACAGAGCGATCAGGAGGGAGAAGAGTATGGGAGAAAAGCCCGTTAAGATGTATTCATTGAGCACCTGCAGTCATTGCAAAGCGACCAAGAGATTCCTGGATGACTGTTCGGTGGCATATGATTTTACGGATGTGGATCTGCTTGAAGGAGAGGAGCGGGCCGCAATCCTCGAAGAAGTGCGGAAATGGAACCCCCATTGTTCCTTTCCCACTATTATTATCGGGGACAAGGTTATTGTGGGGCATAAGGAAGATGAAATCAAAGAGGCACTCGGACTCACGAATAATGTGGAACTGCTGTTTGAAACACTGAAAAAGGTCCAGGAGCTGAAAGGGTATTATTTCAACAATGATAAAGAACGGGTCATACAACTTCTGGAAGCCCTTCTTGTCAACAGGGATCGGTATGGATACATGGCCTGTCCCTGCAGGCTGGCATCCGGCGATCGTGAAAAAGACAAGGATATTATGTGTCCCTGTGTCTATCGCGAACCGGATGTGGAGCAATACGGCAGTTGCTACTGCAATCTGTATGTATCAAAGGATTGGAATGAGGAAAAGATCCCGCATAAATATGTCCCGGAGAGAAGGAAGCCGGAGAGCGGAAACTAGAAACCGAAGACTGGAGACTTGACACGGACGAGCCGGCAAACGGGCCAACCTCTGACGGAAAAGGAGCGCAGTTGATGTTTGTTCTCGGATTACAGGGGAGTCCCCGCAAGAAGGGCAATACGGCCTCCCTGCTTGCCGCCTTCCTGGAAGACGCGGGAAATCTCGGGGCCAGTACCCTGCGGCTGGACGTGGCGAAAATGAACATCCACCCCTGTCAGGAATGCGGAACCTGCGACAGAAAGGGTTTCTGCCCGCTCGATGATGATATGCAGGAAGTATATCACCTGCTCTGGAAGGCTGATCTGATAGTCATGGCAACGCCCATCTTCTTTTACGGGCCCACCGCCCAGTTGAAGGCCCTGATTGACCGGTCCCAGGCCTTATGGGCACGAAAATATACCCATAAACTCACTGATCCCGGCCGGAAGTGGAGAAAGGGGTTCATGCTGGCAGTGGGCGCCACCAGAGGGAAGAACCTTTTCGAGGGCACTGAACTCGCTGCCAAGTATTTCTTTGATGCGGTGGGCGCTCATTTTGAGGGAAGCCTGGGATACAGAATGATAGAACATCGCGGAGATATTGATAAACATCCGACCGCCCTTGCCGACGCCAGGGCAAAGGCGGACGAACTCGCCGGACCGCTCCTGCAGAGAAAGAGGATTCTTTTTGTCTGCCGGGAAAATGCGTGCCGGAGCCAGATGGCAAGTGCCTTTGCGCGATTTCATTTCGGGGACCGTCTTGATGTGGAAAGTGCGGGAAGTGCGCCTGCCGCTGAGATAAACGCGGACATGGTCCTGGCCATGAGTGAAAAAGGCATTGATATGGCCTATCGGAAACCCACTGCGCTGGATGCGGTGCAGGGAGTTTTTCATCCGGAACTGATGGTATCCATGGGCTGTGAAGATGCCTGCCCCCTGTTCCCCGGTGTCAGAACGGAGGAATGGGATATCCCCGATCCCGCAGGAAAGGGAATCGCCGTTATGCGTGAGATCAGGGATGAGGTTGAGAAGAGGGTGAGGGCCCTTTTCGTCGCCCCAGAAGACTGAACGGCTTCCTTCCCGGGGCCCTGCTTGAGGACGCCTGATATGTCTCCCGCTCTCCAGGAAGAGCAGCCTCACTTGTTGTGCATGCGCCCCTTTTGGTTCCTCCCTCTGGGCAGCCGCCCTCCTTTTTGAAACCGCTTTCCTTCCCTTGACACAGGGCAAGATGTCCTTAAAATACTACTATGTGGTATGTTCAACATTCAAGCATCAAAAAGAAAGGAAAAAGCTCATGGAAAAAAGAACGCTTTCGATCCCGAATATCAGTTGCCATCATTGTGTGATGAGCATCAAAAATGAACTGGGTGAAATTCAGGGGATCTCAAAGGTGGAAGGTGATCCGGAGACAAAGAAAATTACCGTGGAATGGGATGCCCCGGCAACTCTGGAACAGATTGAGGCTGCACTGAAAGAGATCAATTATCCCGCTGCAGACTGAAGAGGTTGGAATGGCTGAGAAAAAGGTAACGCTTCCGGTGACGGGGATGACCTGTGCCAACTGTGCTCTGAATATAGAGAGGAATGTCAATAAACTCGACGGGGTGAAAGGGGCAAACGTCAATTTTGCCACTGAACAGGCAGGCGTGGAGTATGATCCGGAGCGTATTCAGATTCAGGACCTGGTGAAGAAGATCCAGGATGCGGGGTACGGTGTGGCCCATGCGTCCGCAGAGATTCCGGTCACCGGTATGACGTGTGCCAATTGCGCCATGAATATCGAACGGGCTTTGAAGAAAAAGGTGCCGGGAGTGGTGAATGCATCGGTGAATTTTGCCACGGAGCGTGCCTTTGTAGAGTATATCCCCGGTATCAGCGACATCGATGCGATGATCAAAGCCATCGAACACGCGGGGTACGGCGCAATACGACCCAGCGAGGAATTGGATGAAGAGGATGCCGAGCTTGCCGCACGCAAGGCAGAGATACGGGATCAAACCAGGAAATTCGCGGCAGGAGCCCTGCTTGCCGCACCCCTCTTTTTGCTCAGCATGGGAAGAGATTTCGGTCTTTTCGGTCCCTGGAGTCATGCCGGATGGGTCAACTGGCTGTTTTTTGCCCTTGCCACTCCGGTGCAGTTTTACACGGGGTGGGACTACTATTCCGGAGGGTGGAAGAGTCTGAAAAGCGGCGGAGCAAATATGGACGTTCTGGTGGCCATGGGTTCTTCTGTGGCCTATTTTTATTCGCTGGCAGTGCTCGTCTATCCCCCCTTGGGAAACCACGTCTATTTTGCGACATCCGCCGTCATCATCACCCTTATCAAACTGGGCAAGATGCTGGAGTCCAGGACCAAGGGCCGGACAGGCGGGGCCATACGGAAACTCATGGGGCTCCGGCCCAAAACGGCAACTGTCCTGGAAAACGGAAAAGAGCGTGAGATTTCCCTCTCTCTGGTGAAAATGGGGGATGTGGTCATTGTACGACCGGGTGAAAGCATCCCGGTTGACGGCCTGGTCCTGGATGGTGAATCAAGCGTCGATGAATCCATGCTTACAGGCGAGCCGATTCCGGTGGACAAGGGCCCCGGTGATACCGTCGCTGCGGGTACGATCAATGGCGACGGCCGTCTCAAATTCGAAGCGAAGCGGGTCGGGAAGGATACCGCCCTGGCCCGGATTATCAGGATGGTGCAGGAGGCCCAAGGCAGCAAGGCGCCGGTGCAGGCACTGGCGGATAGGGTTGCTGCGGTGTTTGTCCCGGGTGTGATCGGCATCGCATGTGTTACGTTCATTATCTGGTGGGGCCTGGGAAGTGGATTTGTGCCTGCAATGATACGCCTGGTGGCAGTCCTTGTCATCGCCTGTCCGTGCGCCCTGGGTCTTGCTACCCCCACAGCAATCATGGCAGGTACCGGCAAAGGGGCGGAGCACGGCATGCTTTTCAAGAATAGTGAGGCCCTGGAAACAGCAACCAAATTACATACCATTGTTCTAGACAAGACCGGGACCATTACTGTCGGACGACCGGCGGTGGTGGACCTTATTCCCCTCGATCCATCCTCATTGGGGGAAAAGGAACTTCTCCAGGTTGCCGCATCCGTTGAAAAGGGTTCGGAACACCCGGTGGGTCGTGCCATTGTCAGCGAGGCGGAAACAAGGGGTCTCACCCTTCTCGAGCCGGAGGAATTCAAGGCACTGAGAGGTGCCGGGGTCCAGGCAAAGGCAGGGGACCGGGATATTTTGATTGGGAAACCCGAATTGCTGAAGGACAGAAACATATCCATCTCGCTCTTTGAAGACGAGATCCGTGCGTTGCAGGGACAAGGCAAAACAGTAATGATTGTGGCAGTCAATGGAAAGCCTGGGGGCCTGATCGCGGTAGCGGACAGGGTGAAGCCGGAAGCAGGCGACGCAATTTCGCGCCTCCACAAACAAGGCCTTCAGATTATCATGCTCACGGGTGACAATGCCCAGACCGCCAGGGCAATTGCCTCGGAAGTGCATGTGGATGACGTCATTGCAGAGGTGAAACCGGAAGAAAAGACTGATAAGATCAAGGCGCTCCAGGAGAATGGGAATACGATCGGCATGGTTGGTGACGGCATCAACGATGCCCCGGCCCTGGCACAGGCGGATGTGGGATTTGCCATCGGAACGGGAACCGATGTGGCTATCGAGGCCGGCGACGTGATCCTGGCAAGCGGGAATCTGACCGGTATTTCAAAGGCAATCAAGTTGAGCAGAAAAACCATGAGGACCGTGAAGCAGAATCTTTTTTGGGCATTTGCCTACAATGTCGTGCTTATTCCGGTTGCCGCCGGGATTCTCTATCCTTTCGCATCAATGCCGGGCTTTTTAAGACATCTCCATCCTATGCTGGCAGCGCTTGCCATGGCTATGAGCAGCATCACCGTGATTTCCAACAGCCTCCTTCTTTACAAGACGAAAGTGTAGTTCTACTATTCAGTCAATTGCTGTGCAGAAGAGGGGCCCTGTCAAATGTCAACGCTGGCTTGACGTGCACGGCTCCGAAAATACTTCATGAAAAACCGGCACATGCCGAATAATAAAGAGTCATGGAAATAGTTCTGACGCACGGAAATGCGGATTTTGATGCACTGTCATGCCTGGTCGCCGCCTCCATAATCTATCCCGGAGCCAAACCCATCGTACCACAGACGCTCAACCCCAACGTGAGAGCGTTCATGTCCATTCACAAAGATCTTTTCCCCTTTTTCGATCGTAATGCCGTTGATATGAAACGCGTTCAGAGAATTGTGGTTGTGGACACAGCTCAAGGTTCCAGGGTTGAAGGGATAGGATATCTGCTCACGAAGAACGACGTGGAGATCCATATCTGGGATCATCACGAGCGTCGGGCCGATGATCTGCAGGCAACCATTCTGCATCAGGAAGAGGTCGGGTCCGCCACCACGCTGTTTGCGGAACAGATGGAGAATGCCGACATCAGCATATCTCCCATCCAGGCCACGCTTTTCCTGGCAGGCATTTATGAAGATACCGGTAATTTGACTTTTCCCGGTACGACTGCAAAGGACGCCAGAGCTGCTGCATATCTTCTTGAACAACACGCCGATCTCAACGTTCTCAAGAATTTTCTTCGGCCGGCGTACGGTCCCAAACAGAAACAGACTCTCTTTGAAATGCTGCAGCATGTCAGCAGAACACGGCTGAACGGGTACCTCGTCAGCATAAACAAAGTCCCTATCGAAGGACATACCCCGGGACTTGCCATCGTGGTGGACATGTACCAGGATATTGTCAACGTGGATGCCGCGTTCGGCATTGTCACCAGGTCCGATACCATGCGGTATTCTTATAACATGCTGCCGGATTAACCCACATTTCTCACGGGCAACCTACCGGGCTGCCCCTCGGTCTCATTCCCTCCGAAATAATTTCGCCATATCAGGGAGCTGCTGAAAGGTCTTGAGGAATTGATCGGTCCTCGTGAATAGTCGTCTTTGCAGAATTTTTGAAACGCCCTCCATGATCCGGTACCCGAGCAAATGATCCTTATCCATGATTTCCCGCAATTTCGTTCCCGGTACGGTGATTAATTCACAGGGTTCGGAACATGTGGCGTTCGCCGTATAGGAAGATCCCGGGATAATGGCCGACCAGCCGAAGGGATCTCCCGGTTTCACGGCCTCAAGGGAGATCATGATGGTATCTGATGCCTCCAGTTCCAAAAGCACCTTGCCGGTCAGGAGCATGTACAGGGTTTCCGCTTCCTGTCCTTCTTCAAAAAGGACCGCCTTTTCACCAAACAGGTGGAGTTGCGCCAACGGTTGTATCTTTTCCAGCAGCGGCTCTTCCAAAGAAGCCATCAGCCAGATTTTCTTGAGATCATTCAGCGAAACCATAGTATTTCCTCCGTTGAACTGCGGATGCCTGTCTCTTGTGCTGCTGTCGGGCGGTAACGGTACCAGAGAGACATGCAGACAGTCTTCATGTATTCTAGCTCAGCAGGAAAATAATGACCAGGAAGAGAGCTGCCATGCCTGCCCCGATCCCTGCCGGTATAACGCCTCTTTCAATATTGTAGTAAAGATTTTCTTTCTTGATTTGCAGTCTTTTAAAACGGACACCCTTCAGGTACCAGTAGGTGACAAAGGGCAGAAGGGTAATCCGTGCGATGCCGTCCCGGGAAAATCGTGCCAGGCCCCCCGCAATTCCCTGTACAAAAACGCGATCCGAGTACCTGTTTATGGCATTCAGACCCACGTCCATGATCTGGTAGACCAGACGTCCCCCTTTTCGATAGAACCAGTCCGTATCAATGGCGATGGTCTCCGTCCTCTTGAGGAGAGGCAGAAACAGGAAAAAGACCAGGGCTGAAAACATGAGAAGCTGGAGTTGGGAGGTGACGTGTGTGATGGAGTACGCATTGTAGTGGACGGGGAACGGCAGGACATTGTACAGGGGCCGGGGAAATACTCCAAGGAATATGCACAGAAAGGACAGGAAGGCCATGGCCAGGAGCATTGATTTATTGGTCTCACCCGGCCGGAGGCCCTTATCCTTGGCGAAAAAGACAAAGTAGGGAAATTTTATCCCCGCGTGCAGGAAAACCCCTGCGGATGCTATTTCAAGGACAAGCCATACCCACGCCAGATGCTCATGGATCGCGCCGTCGATAATGAGGGATTTGCTGGTGAATCCGCTGGTCGCAGGAAAAGCGGAGATGGAGAGCGCACCTACCGCCCCGAAGATGAGGGTCCACGGCATGGTCTTATAAAGACCTCCCAGGTCCGTGCACTTGCTTTTCCCTGTCATATAGAGCACCGATCCGGCGGACATCCACAAAAGCGCTTTATAGATAATGTGGCAGAAGGCGTGGGCCACCGTACCGTTCAAGGACATCATGGTCCCTATTCCCACCCCTGTGACCATGAAGCCCACCTGGTTGATGATGCTGTATGCGAGGATTCTCCTCGCGTCATTTTCCAGGAGTGCATAAATGATTCCATATATGGTCATGATGCAGCCGATCCAGATCAGTATCTCCCATCCGGGAAAGCCGCGGACTAGGGTGTAGACAGCCGTCTTTGTGGTGTAGGCACTCAGGATGACGCCCCCGGTAACTGTTGCCTCCGGGTAGGCATCGGGGAGCCATGCTGAAAATGGCGGGGCGGCGGCATTCACCAGAAACCCGATCAGGATCAGGTAGGTGCCGAGATTTTTTTCCGCTATGCCGTCAAATGCGATCGAGCCGGTATGAGAAATGGTGAGCACGATGCCAGCCAGGAGGCAGAGCCCCCCGAAGACATGGACCATGATATACCGCATACCGGCAGCCTGGGCTTTGTCCGTTTTTCTTGCCAGGATCAGGAAGGTGGATGCAACGGCCATGATCTCCCAGAAGAAATAGAGGGAAATCAGATCTCCCGCAAAGACCACTCCCAGCGAGCTGCCTATGTAGAAGAGCGCAGCCATATGCTGGGTGTTGTCTTTCAGGTAAAAGGCATAAACAAAGGCCGCAAACGCATTGAGAGTAAAGATGTAGCCGAAGACCTTGCTCAGTTTATCGACCCGGAGAAATGTAAGATCGAATCCGAAGAAGTGAGCATGCCATGAGGAACCCGGCTCCAACTGGAAAATAAGAAAGAACGCGGCCGCAGGCAGGAGTATCACGTAATATGATTTCATCTTTGCCCTGAAAAACGGAACGAGCAGGGCCCCGAGGATCAATACTGCTGCGGGTGAAAAATTACTTGTCATAGTAGTTCTCTTTCACCTTTAATACCAGGCCGACCAGCTTGGAAAACAGGATAAGCGCCACGCAGGAGACAAACCCAAGGAGCGCATAGAATCCCGGGAGTCCATCAAAGCCGAAGTGCGCTTCTCTGCGGATAAAAAAGTCAGGGATGAGGGTGAGCCCGCAAAAGACATAGAGGAAGATCCAGAGCTTCCTGATGTTTTCAGGCCGGTCAAAGAAATCGAATTCCTTTTTTGTTGTCATGCTTCCCTCCAAGTGATCGATCTGATTATTACCCGCCCGACGGTTCTCATAACGCGCCTTACATCCCAATAGCCATCTCAGTGAGCCGGAAAAAGATGTCAGGGTAAAAGAACAGAAAGAGAGATAGGACCGCCGTCAAAACAAGCGGTGCAACACACCAAAACGGGCCCTCCTGTACCTTGTTTTCGAACAGGGCCTCTGCGTCGGTGCAGAAGAATGCCCGGTACACAATGGGAAGGAAATATGCTGCGTTGAGCAGAGAGCTCAGGAGCAGGACAACGAGCATCGGCCATTGATTGGCCTGGAGCGTTCCCAGCACCAGGTACCACTTGCTGAAAAAGCCTCCCGTAGGCGGAAGCCCGATAACGCTTAGTGCTCCCACGAAGAACGCGGCCATGGTTATGGGCATTCTTCTCCCTATTCCCACCAATTCACTGATATACTTTTTCCCTGTGCCCACAAAGATGGCGCCCGCACAAAAGAAGAGGGTGATTTTTCCGAAGGCGTGCATGGCAATATGGACTATTCCTCCTTCCATGCCTTTCGGCGAGAGGAGCGCAACACCGAGCACGATGTAGGAGAGCTGACTTATGGTTGAAAAGGCAAGACGCCTCTTCAATTCATCTTGTGAAAGGGCAATGAGAGAACCTACCAGGATGGTGAACGCTGCTATGTAACAAACAACAGTGCCAAGATGAAAGGAAGAGAGTATCTCCACCCCGAAAATACCGGTCAATACCCGCACGATGCTGAAGACACCGACCTTCACGACAGCGACGGCGTGGAGCAACGCGCTCACCGGCGTCGGGGCGACCATGGCGGCCGGGAGCCAGGCGTGAAAGGGCATGACGGCGGCCTTGGCAAAACCAAAAAGAAACATCAGGAGGAGGAGAGTTGTGAGTCCCTTTGAACTCGTACCTGCCAGAAGGCCGTGAGCGGAAAATTCCAGGCTGCCTGAGAGATGATATACGATCAGCATGGCGGGGAGGACCAGCCCGATGGAAGTGCCGAGAATGTACGTCAGGTATTTCCGTCCTGACTGTCTGGCCTCCTGATCCTGGTGGTGGGTCACCAGCGGATAGGTGGCCAGCGAAAGCATTTCGTAAAAGAGGTAAAGCGTGAGCAGGTTCGCGGAAAAGGCCACCCCAATGGTGGCAGAGAGGGCCAGGGCGAAGAAACAGAAATATCGTGACTGGCCGTGTTCGTTGAGACCACGCATGTAGCCGACCGAGTAGGCACTCGTAATGATCCACAAGGATGAGGCGACAAGTGCAAACAGCATGCCCAGTGCATCCACTTTGAACTCTATGGAAGCGCCGGGGAGAAATTCAAACAATGTATAGGAGAACTGAGAGCCTCTGAGCACGGCGGGAAGCATGGAAACGACAATAAGAAATTTCACTATTGCCGCGGCAAAGGTCCACATCTCCCGGATATTCGCTTTTCGGCTCGATGCAATGAGCGGGACCGCACAGAGCGATACCAGCACGGCAAGCAGGGGCCTTATGGAATGGACGACTTCCATTACCCGATACCTTTCGGCAGCACAGGGATGATCAGGTGGTTCACGATAGTACCGCTGTAAATACCTACTACAACAAGGCTGATTGCCACAAACAGCAGGGGCACCAGCATGGAAAGCGGGGCTTCCTGTCTGATACCATGCCCCGAAGCCGCTCCATGCAGGGATTCCATGGGTTCGAAGTAGGCGATTTCAATGATCCGGAAAAAGAGCACAACATTTACGAGACTACTGAACAGCAGCGCAGCCATGAAGCCATACTGTCCGGCCTGGATGGCTCCCGAGATCAGGTACCACTTGCTGAAAAATCCGCAGGTGGGAGGAATGCCGATAACGCTGAGACCGCCTGCAACAAACCCGGCCATGGTCACGGGCATCTTGCGAAACAGTCCCTTGAGATCCTGTAACTCAAGTCCTTTCAACCTGTAGGCGATATTGCCCACGGCCAGGAAAAGGCACAGGGTCATAATCGCATCATTGAGTATGTGCAGGATCGCGCCACTCATCCCGAGCCTGTTTCCAAGCCATACACCGCCCACCATATATCCGATTTCGGAAACGATGATATAGGTGAGCGTCCGCTTGATATTTTTCTGTGCGAGGGCCAGGAGCGATCCCATGATAATTGCGAGGCAGGCCAGCCAAACAAGGGCGTGGTCTATGTGCAGCACGTGAAAGCTGAAGTCCGGGAGAAATACCGAAAAGATAAGGCGAATCATAACATAGACCATGACCTTGGTCATCAGAGGAGCGATGAGGCTGCTGGATGGTTCCGGCGCGCAGGAATATGCGTTGGGGAGCCAGACATGGAGCGGGAAAAAGCCCATCTTGATGAGCACGCCCACCATGCAGAATATGAATGCCACGAGCACGGCCTTTGAATGGTAAATGGGGGGTAGAAGAGAGGCGATGTCAGCCATGTTCAGAGAACCGGTCATAATATACAGGTACCCGATGCCCAGCAGATAGAAACAGGCCCCGATGGTCCCGATGAAGACGTAGTTCAGGCTGGCAAGGGGAGCCCTGTCGGGCTTGCCGAGGGCTATAAGAGCATAGGCCGTGAGTGAGGCAATCTCCAGGAGGACATAGAGGTTGAAAACATCTCCCGTCACGGTAATGCCCATAAGGCCCGTGGCGAAAAGGACATAGAGGGTATAGAAGATTCCCATTTTTTCGGGGAAATCTTTTTGAACGGTCTTGTGGGTGGCAAAGAGGTTGACAAAAGCAACCGAAGAAACGACTACGAGGACCAGGCCGTTCAGGAGGTCAACACGGTACGCAATACCCCAGGGTGGCACCCAGCCTCCCAAGTGGTATTCGACAGCTCCTGCATCAAGGACTCTCAAGAGCAGACCGATGGCACAGAATACCGAGGTACCGAGCGCCAACAGGGCCAGGGGATAACAAAGGGACTTTTTCACCCAGCTCAGCCCACTGATAATGAAGGCGGAAAGAAGCGGAACGGTCACAAGGAGGACGGGATAGTGCTGGCTCATTTCTCTCTCAGGCGCATCAGGATTTCGTCTTCTTCAAGTGTTTTATACTGTTGGTATATTTTTACAGCAAGTGCCAGTGCAACACCAAAGGTGGAAACAGAGACCACAATCGCCGTAAGCATGAGGACATGCGGAAGCGGGTTGATGTAATCCGCAACTCTGACGGCGTGTTCGCCCATACCGGCGCCGTGTTCCTCTAGAATGGGGATGGTAGCCCCCTTCTTGACTCCGATGGAGACATAAAAGAGGATGATGGCCGTCTGGAAAATATTCATGCCTACCAGTTTCTTGATAAGATTATTTTTTGCGATCATGGCATAGAGACCGATCATCATGAGGATGATGTACAGCCAGTAGTTGTACTTCGCCACAATTTGGTGGATCAGTGCTTCCATATGCTAGAGACCCTCATCATGCCTCCCCTCTGAGGCAATAGTAACGTAAATGCTAACCATAACTGCCATGACCGCGATGAAAACGCCGATTTCGACTCCAAGGATTCCATACGCGCGTGCTTCTGCTTGATCGAACGGGAATATTACTGCCAGCCCTTTGTAATCCAGGAAATTACCTCCCAGAAGAAGGCAGAGTGCCCCGATTCCCGCATAAATGAAGACGCCAAGCGCTGATAACAGGCCGTTGATTGTTTCTTTGAATCTCCGTAAGGCTGTTCTGAGATCGAAGGCAATAGCCAGAACGATAAAGCTTGCCCCGAAAATGACGCCGCCCTGGAATCCCCCGCCAGGGCTTTCGTGCCCGTGGGCAAGGACATATAGGGCAAAAATCTGTATAAACGGAACGAGAAAACGTGAGACCGTCTTGATGATCAGATCGTAGGGGGTCCACATGGTATCAATTCTTTCAAATTCATTTGATCTATCGGGAATGGCCTTTTCGCCCTTCACTCGAAGGGTGATGCCGGTGGAGATGTGTCGGTAATAGCGGTCTTCGTCCTTTCGTTTGAATACCCGCAGGAGGATGAAACAGCTCATGCCTGCGGCAAAAATGACCGTGGTTTCGAACATGGTGTCATACCCGCGATAATCAGCAAGGATGGAGGTCACTGCGTTGGGGACATCAGTCTCTTCCATGGTCTTCAAAATGTAGTGCGGTGAGACGTGGGTGCTGGCAGGGGACTCGGGATTCCCCCAGCGCGGAAAGTCCTGCGTGGCATAAAGAAGGAGCGCTCCGCTGAGACAGACAATGAGAAGACCGATCCTTTTCAATCTTTGGTCCTCCTCGTCGTTCTGAATACAGCGGCCACAAAGAAAACGGTGCTGACGCCGGCGCCAACGGAAGCCTCGGTGAAGGCCACGTCCACAGATCCCATAATAGCCCAGAGCAGACACATCATGAAACTATAGGCGCCGAAGAGAATCGCGCAGCCAAGAAGATCCTTGACCGAGACGGCTGCGATGGCGCAGACGATGACCAGTGTGAGGATAAAGATATCCAGTTGCGGTATCATGAATTCTTCTCCAGTTTCTCATAGATTTCTTTTGTCCAGGGCCTGAGCCCCGCTCGCATTCCCGCATCGACAATGGAATGGGTCGCTGTAGGGCTCGACAGAAAAATGAAGACAAGAATAAGAATCATCTTTGCACTGACCAGCACGGACGAGAGCGTCAGATCGTGGATGTGGTAGAGGGCTAGTCCGGCTATCATGAGGAGTGTTCCAAGGGTGTCCAGTTTTCCTGCAGGGTGGAGCCGTGTATAGAAATCGGGAAACCGGAGGATGCCCACTCCACCCCCTGTAAAAAAGACGAGTCCGAACAGGAGTAAAAAGGCAACGACAAAGTTCATGAAATGTATCTCCTCATGATTCTGTGGCCATTTGTCCATTTCTTCTGGCCGGTAGTGCCAGTCAAAGCGGCGATTTCCTTTGTCAACCGGCCAACCTATTTATAAGGCGGTTCCTCATAGAGCCCTTTGCGTTTCTGGAAATATCGTGAGCCCGCGAGGACAGCGATAAAATTGAGCATTGCATATGCCAGTGCAATATCCACAAACATGTCTACCCGTTTGTAGAGCACCCCGATGATCAGGAGCAGCACCACTGTTTTGCTGCCAATGGCATTTACTCCAATCAACCGGTCCAGCACGGTAGGCCCAAAAACGGCACGATAGAGCGAGAACACCATCAGGAGGCAGAGATAAAGACCCACAGAAAGAAAAAAGGTATCCATCATTCTTCTCCGAACGCTCTCGCGACCCTTGCCTCCATTTCTCCGGGAAGGGCTTCAGCAGATATTTTATCAATGGCGTGAACCTTGAAATCGCCATCGACTGAAACCGAAACAGTGATTGTTCCAGGGGTCAGGGTGATGGAATTGGCAAAGGTGACCAGGGAGAGATCTTTGGCCAGTTTGCTCTGAAAACGGACGATCTGCGGATCTATGAGTTCAATCATCCTGGGGTGAAATGTCAGATACAGGAGATGCAGATTGGCCAGCCAGATCTGGTAGAGAAGCCACGGGACATAGGTCAGGAATCGCCACACGGAAAGGAGGAGTTTTTCCGGCTTGCCTTCCGGAAACAGAAGGTCGCTGGAAAAGTAGGCCACGAGCGCACAAGAGATAAGGCCAAGAACCAGCTGCAATACATGGAATTTTCCTGAAAGGAGAATCCACAGGCCAAAGAGAGCTGCGAAAGTGGCCAGAAACGGAAAGACCTTTGATTTCTTGTCGTGGGGCGACGCGGGACCTTTCTCAGGGGTTTTCAGAAGACTCTCGTTCGCGTTCATATCAACCAAGCGCTTGCTCCTTCCAGAAAGTGATCGATTCAGGACAAGGGGATACGAATCGTGAATGTCGTGCCTTCTCCCATGCGGCTCTCACACGTCATATGGCCCCCGAGTTTTTTCACAATATTGTGAGAGATGGGCAGCCCAAGCCCGGTTCCCTTGTCGGCCGGTTTTGTGGTAAAAAAGAGATCAAAAATTTTTGCTCTGACCTCATTGCTCATGCCTGTCCCGGTATCCGAAAAATGGATTTCAGCTTCGGTTTCAGAGGTCGCTGTCCGAAGGCCTATGTGACCCTTCCCTTCCCCTTTTTCTTTAATCGCATAAATGGCATTGGTCAGAAGGTTTACAAAGACCTGTTCCAGTTGCTTGGGATCGGATTTCAGGATGAGTGGAACATTCGCGAATTCATAACGGATCTCTATTTGTTTGAATTTCAGCTCCGGCTTCAGAAAAGCCACGGTTTGCCTGAGTAAATCATGAATATCGATTTCCCTTCTTGTGGGCTCCGTGTCTCTTGCAAACCCGAGGACCTGCTTCGTTCTGTTTCTGCAGCGATTCGTCTGTTCGATAATGTCCTTAAAAACCTTCTCCAGTTCTTCCCGGTCTTCCCCTTCCAATCCTTTCGCATCCGTGACCACCACCGTACCCCATCCCGCTGCCTGATTGATGACTGCAAGAGGATTGTTTATTTCATGGGCTACTCCCGCGGCAATGCGGCCCATCTCCGCCATTCTGTCAACGCGAATCAGATCTTCCTCGAGTTTTTTCCAGCGGCTGATATCATGACAAATGCCCACCGTCCCAATGCTCTTTCCAGCGGCATTTTTCAGGTCAATGAGTGAGAGATTGAAATAGACTGTGTTATTATTCTTGTGCAGAAAGAAAAAATCGGTGCTTACGGCACTACCGTTTTTCCGCGAATCTTCAAGGAGTTTTTGCAATTCCTGCGGGTGTTGGGCGAAGTCTTCAAGGCGGCGGCCGACAACCTCTTCCTGGGGGTATCCGAGGGTTTGTTCTCCGCCTTTGTTGAATGAGACGAGAAAACCATGAACATCCGTTACAAAGATCATATCCTGGGAATGTTCCAGGACGGAACGAAGGAACGCGTGGGCTCGGAGGAGTTCAAATTCGGTCCTTTCATTTTCCCGATATTTCTTTCTCTTGGGACTGTTTTTGAACCCCGGGAGGAAAAAAGCTCTGAGTGTGTTTATGAAGGATTTCCGGCCGGCACTCTCCATCTCTCAAATAGGATCCCCATTCCATCTGGTTTTTCTGAAAGCGTCAGGAACCGCAGCCATTTTTTCCTCTGCCCTGGACCACCAGCACCAGCATATGAACGTTTTCCCCCTGATCAGGAGAAAAAACGCTGCATCCTGATCCGGAGATAAGGGGGCTTGCAGTAAGCGCACAGGTACAATTTCACCAGGCGCGGGAAGTTATTGCTGAAGAGCACCGTCTGAGACCACTACGTGTCTGTCCGGAAGGAATCACTCGATTCCATAGATTTTTCGCAGCTCTTTGATTGCCTTTTTTATTCCTTTCGCACCCATGCCGGAACGGTAGATTTCTTCCACCTGTTCTTTGAATTTGAAGGCTTGGACTTCTTCCTTTTTCTTGGCGGCTTCCTTGATTGTCTCCACAAGATTTTCATAATCAATGGGTTTGAGGAGATACTTGTAAGCATCCTGCTGGCCGCTTTCGAGGGCCGTATCTATTGAGCCGTGCCCTGTCAGGACGATACACTGAATGAGCGGTTGGATTTCCTTGAGACGTTTCTGCGTCTCAACCCCATCGATCCCCGGCATCTTGAGATCCACTACCGCCACGTCGAAAAAACTGTTGGCAGCTACCTCCAGGGCCTCTTCCCCGGAAAAGGTGGCCTTCACGGTAAAGCCTTCTTTGAGCAATCGTTTTGACAGATATTCCAGTAAGGTTTGTTCGTCATCAATAAGAAGAATTTTGATATCCGGAGTATCACTCATGGCCAGCTCCTTGGTATTGATAAGAATTAATGGGAAGGAAGTTTGTGATGGTAGGATTTATACTTTGCCGGATTTTTTCTGTCAAGCCATTTTCCCCGCAAAATGGGGGCGGGCTGATTCCGTTGTGGCACAGAAGGTCCGGGAGCTATCTCATGCCTGTCACATGAACCGGGGCGATCAGGTTCAGGGAATTTTTCGGCTTGCAGCTGCTCAATGGTCGGAATACCGTTCAGCAAGGGAGTGGAGGACATCCAGGGTGGAAAAGAAGGAACGAATGAGCGCTGGATCAAAGTGGGTACCCGAACCCAGGCTCATCTCTTCCAAAATGCGGCTTTCAGCCCAGGGTTCCTTATAGGCCCGCCTTGAGCGCAGGGCATCATAGACATCTGCCACAGCCACTATTCTTCCAAATATCGGGATATCCTCGCCCCGCTTCGGCCGAGGCTTTCCCCCGGGATCCTCAAAGCCCGGAAGCGGATTTCCCGTGAGTGGATCAACATGTCCGGGATATCCCCTTCCATCCCACTTTTCGTGGTGATTCAATGCTACCTGGATGGCCATCTCATCCAGTTCCGATCGATTGTCTCGAAAGAGTTTCGCTCCAAGGTATGTATGACTTTTGACGGTCTGAAATTCTTCAGAAGTGAGTTTTCCGGGCTTTTGCAATATGAGGTCACTGATGGCCACCTTGCCCACATCGTGCAACATAGCCGCCATCCGGAGAATGTCTTTCTGCCGGTTTATTTCCTCGAGCGGGAGGCCATTTTCCCGGGCCCAGGCCTCGAAAAGTTCCACGGAAAATGCGGCGACCCGGTTTGCATGAGCGCCTGTTTCGGTGGGGTCCCTCAACTCTGCCATACTGATCATCCTGAGGATGATATTCCTGGTCATCTGTGCCCGTTCGATAGCGAGGGCTGAGCTTGTCGCAAAATGTGTGATGGCCAGTTCATCAGCGGGGGAAAAGGAGATGATGTTTCCCTTTTCATCGTGCGCATTGATTATCTGTATCACGCCGAGCACATCGCCCCTCTGGTTGGTCATGGGTACTGCCAGCATTGATTTGCACCGGTAATCAGAGAGTTCATCGAACTCGGCGTCAAAGCTGTAGGGTTCCGAACCTCCCATGTCGTACACATCTGGGAGGTTGACCAGTTCCTTGTTTTTTGCCACGTAGCCGGAAATGGACCGGTTGTTGATGGGAATAGAGAAGGTGCTGTAGATGAGCTTTTTGCCCGGTCCCAGCCTTTTCTGAAGGGTATCATTCTGCGTGAAGCTGAATTGCAGCTTGTCCTGGTGTCTGATATACATGGACCCGGCATCGGCATTAAAAAATTTCCGAATTTTGCTCAGGATCCTTTCCAGGAGCATATCAATATCTTTCACCTCGTTGATGTCGAGGCTGATCTGGGTAATCAGACCGATTTTTTCTTTTTCGCTCAGCATGATTCGGCAGCTCCGGCAAGAGGAAATATTCTCTTGCTTTTTAGCATAAGAGATACTGAAAGACAAGACACACCCAAATTCGGGTCTTGGGAAAAGGTCTCTTTGGTTTCGGTGATCTTGATAATCACCTTGACGGAGACTTGAGAGCTCTGATAAAAAAGTTCCAATGAATCTCCTGGACATGATTATCATAGGTGCGATGATTTTTTTCATCGTACGGGGTGTTTGGCGCGGCTTCTTCAAAGAAGCAGGCTCGCTTGCCGGCGTGATTCTGGGTATATGGCTTGCGCTCAGATTTGAACCCCGATTGACCGTATTCCTGAAATCCCATTTTTCGTCCGGAAAGTTGCTTTCACTGATCAGTTTCGCTGTAATTTTTTTCGTTGTTCTGGTTGCCTGCAACCTGGCCGGATGGGGACTGAAGATCCTGGTAAAAAAAGCATTTCTGGGTTGGGCCGACAGGGGACTGGGAGCCGCTTTGGCCGTTCTTAAGGGTGTTATTCTCACTTATCTCGTGATTGTTTTGCTTACCTTTTTCCTTCCCGCCAAGGCGCCGTTGATTGCCAGGTCCAGGCTGGCGCCGGTCATCGTGTCTTCGTACCAGTCTATCGTGGGCCTGATTTCTCCAGGAACCTATAACCGCTGGAAGAGTAAGTGGCTTGGGAGTGGTGAGAAGACTTGAACAATCCCTCCCTGGGGAGCCAGGAATTGTGTCCGGAATAAACATACAGTCCGCATAAGGATATCCTTCATAATGAATCGAACTGCGCTGGCCAATGCAATGAACGGACTCGTCGATTTAGTGGCGCGGCTCAGGGCACCGGATGGTTGTCCCTGGGATGCAAAACAAACCGTGTCTACCGTGCGGATGTACCTGTTGGAAGAGGCATATGAAGTGCTGGATGCTATTGAACGGGGCCTTCCGGAAGAAGAGTGCGCTGAACTGGGTGATCTCCTTTTCCACGTTGTTTTTATCGCACACCTTGCAGAGGAAAAACGCGAATTTGATCTCGTCAACGTCATAGAAGAAATAGTCGAGAAAATGATTCGACGTCATCCGCATGTCTTTGGAGATATCAAAGTGAGGGATGTTGATGAGGTTGCGGCGAACTGGGCGAAGATCAAAGAAACCGAAAAACATGCTGAAGAAAAGAGGGAGTCTTTTCTGGAAAAGGTTCCTGTGGCTCTTCCAGCTCTTCAATGGGCACATCGCTTGAGCGAGAGGGCTTCAAAAGTGGGTTTCGACTGGGCGGACAGGAACGCCATATGGGCAAAGGTCCTGGAAGAGACCCGTGAACTCAATGAGTCCATTAAAGAACAGGATTCCGAACAGGTGGAAGAAGAGATCGGAGATCTCCTTTTTTCTCTGGTCAACCTCGCGAGGCACTGGGGGCTGAATGCAGAGGATCTCCTGCGAAGGGCGAACAGAAAATTTATCCGGAGATTTGCATTGATGGAAAGGGAACTGTCGATCACAGGAAAGGACCTCAGAGAGGCCACACCGGATGAAATGGATGGCGCCTGGAACAAGATTAAGGTGAAGGGTGAGGAGGAGAAAGGGTGACCGGAAAGAGGAGGCCGGGTATCTTGAGGAGAATCACGAGATGGGTCCTGGTGGTCCTCCTCCTTTTCCTGGCCTTTTCGAGCGTCCAAGTACTTGCGATCCGTTACGTCAATCCCCCTCTTCTGCCGGCTTTGAGCCGTTTGTTGACTGGCTCACGTGCGAAAACCCCGCCTGGCCGGGGTGAGGCATGGAGAGTGCTTAATGATATCTCTCCTCAGGTCAGAAAGGCTGTCCTGGCCGGTGAAGATCAGCGGTTCCTGTGGCACCGCGGTTTTGATTTCGTGGAAATGTCCCATGCCGTGAAGGATATATTTCTCAGGAGAAGGAAGAGAGGGGCCAGTACCATCACCATGCAGGTGGCGAGAATTGTGTTCCTTTGGCCCGAGAGGACCTGGTGGAGAAAAGCGGCGGAGGCCTACTATACATTCTTGCTTGAAACATTTGTAAGCAAACAAAGAATTCTGGAACTGTATTTGAACACGGTTGACTGGGGAATCGGTATTCAGGGCGTGGAGGCCGCGTCCAGAAAGTACTTCAATACCTCTTCCTTAAAACTGTCCGCTTCCCAGGCAGCGTTGCTGGTCGCTATCTTACCGAGTCCGCACCGCTGGTCGGTGAAACGGCCGAGCTCATATGTGAGAACGAGACAGCAGAGAATCCAGAGAGACATGGAAAAAATGCCGCTGGTCGGTGTTCCTTAATACACGGTTGGATTCTGTTTGCCGGGAGCATGAGGTTTACTCTGATAACCATGTGGTCAAGAATTTCTTACAGAATACGCAGTATCAGTCTCATCTGGAAGCTCTTGATTCCCTTCCTGGCCTTTGCGTTTATCGGGACAACGTCGCTTGTCTATCTGGGTCTGAATTCTCAGCAGACACTCATAAACCAGGAAAGTGCGCGGCATATGAAGCAGCTCTACCGGCTTTTCCTGTATAATACACACCAGAAAGCGCACACGGTGCTGGCAATGGCGTCTGTGATTGCCGAAGATCCTGAAATAAAGAGACTTATGGCGCGGCAGGACAGAAAGGCGCTCGAAAGGTATGCCACGCCGATTTTCAAGGTTCTGAAGAAAAAATTCGGAATAGAGCAGTTTCATTTCCACCTGCCGCCGGGACGGTCATTCCTGCGCCTGCACCGGGAGGAGGAACAGGGGGAAATGATGCCCTTTCGAAGAACAGTGGTGGAAGCGATGAGATCCCGAAATGGCGTGTCCGGGTTGGAATGGGGAAGGTCAGGACTGGGAATCAGAGGAGTTGCTCCCATCCTTCAGGATGGCCGCCTGCTTGGAAGTGTTGAAATAGGGTTTCCTTTCGATATCAGGTTGTTGAACGAATTGAAACGGGAATGGAGAGCCGATTTCGGCATCTATGAAAAACGGGGAAAGGGGAGTTATTTCCTCTTGACGTGTACTGACCGGAATTGCACGCAGTTCTCCCCGGGACACTATTTTGAAGGAAAGAAAAGTGCCGGTCCTGTCATTATGGTGGCACCCGAAAGTCTCCCGGACCGTTCGGTTTTGCTTGGGCCTCTCAAGGATTATCAGGGTGATGTGGTGGCGGTCGTTCTTATAGCGCTTGAGCGGTCCAATGCCATTGGACGCATGGAAGAGAGAAGAAACCTGATGCTGTTCATCGCCATCACCGGCGTTATTGTTTCCTTTTGCCTCACATGGCTTGTTGCGATTCGATTTGTCAAACCGATTAAGGAAATTGTGAAGGAGGCCCAGGAGATTGCAGAAGGGAAGAGAGAAAGCCGCCTGCAATCCCGGCCTGATGACGAAATCGGCAGTCTGACCAAATCGCTTAATGCTATGCTGGGAGCGTTGAAGGAAAGAAGGAAGAAGATCGAGGAATATGCCCAGATACTGGAAGATAAAGTCAGAGGGAGAACCGCTGATCTGGTGGCATCAGAAGAAAAGTACCGGACGTTTGCGGAAAATGTTCCGCTTATCGTATACCGCGTGTTGGTCGATGGGACCACGGAGTTCATCAATCCCTATTTTACCGACAAACTGGGATTTACCCCGGATGAAGTAGTTGGAGACAGGCATTTCTGGCGTGAGAAGATCTGCGGACAGGAGGACAGCGAACGAGGAAATATCCTGGAGGTCTGCTGGGGGAGAGAGCGGGAGTTCAGGGTGGAGAGAATGGTCAAAACCAGAAACGGGAAGACGCTCACCTTCATTGACCAAGCTATTCCGTCTGTTGACAATCAAGGAACTGTCCGCTGGATAGATGGAATCATGATGGATATTACTGAGCTCAAGATTTATCAGGAACGGGCATTGCAAACGGAGGAAATCAGGGTGCTTGGAGAGATATCCGCCCGGCTTGCCCATGAAATCAGAAACCCTCTCACCATCGCAGGAGGGTTCGCCAGGAGAGTCGCGGAGAAACTGCCCGAAGGCGATCCCAACCGAAAGGCCGCTTCTATTATTGTTGAGGAGGTGGGCAAGCTGGAAGAAATTCTCAGGATGATCCTGCAGTCCATTGAACCTATGACGATCCATGTGGGTGAACTGAATATATCCGTGCTGGTTGATTCTCTTCTCAATGAACATATGCCGGAACTTGTCTCCAGGAACATCAAATTGATGAAGACAATCCCTGATAATCTGCCCCCCATTGAAGGAGATGAGGATTTATTATCGAGGGCCCTGGATAGTCTGATACAGCACTCCATGCTTTCGACACCGGAAGGGAATTCGTTCTCTGTCGCTGTCCAGCGGGAAGAGGATTCCATCGTAATCATCCTTCGTCATTTTTCCGAGGGAATCTCGGAGGAAGACCTGGAGCAGTTCTTTCTCCCCCGCGTGCCGCTTAAAAGCCTGCCACGGGTCCTTGACTTGCCCCTTTCAAGGATTATTGTCAACAAACATGGCGGGAGGATAGATGTGCTTCGTGATGGACAAAACGCGATCATTGTGAAGGTGGCGTTGCCGGTCAGTTCAGCAGTTTTTCAAGGGTAGCGGGCTGTTAAGGAGCCACGGCGGGCATTTTTTCAATCTTTAAAGGCAACGGGAGAGGCTTTTCCGTAAGGTGAATTTGGGAACGCGCGGCATACGCCGGGCACTCTCCCTTGATTGGACACCGCTCCCGGCAGACAAGTATATTCATCCGCGGAGCATTTCTCTTGTTCGGGCACACGATATAATCGGCCATCATGTTCTCCAAGGCTGCGAAAATTATATGTAATTATACGTCAATTATCAACTTTCATAGCATAAATAATCGCATATGTCAATTAATTAATATCAAAGTTAATCGCATACTCTCTTTATTGTGAGAACAAGATGGTATTGATTTTTTGGAGAGCGACCGTGGAACATCCGGGCCACAGCACGCCGGGGAGTAATCCATGATACGATTTCTTGGCCTGAATACACTTATTATCCTTCACACCATTCTTTTTTGCTGTTGGGCCGTCATTCTCACTCTGATCGGCTCCAGCAGCAGGATCATACACTTCTATGTGGCAAAGCCATGGGCGCGGGTGATCCTGTGGCTGTCCTGTGTGCAAGTGGAGGCAAAAGGTTGCGGGAATGTAGACCGGGAAACCCCCAGGATTTACATGTCCAATCACCAGAGCTATTTTGATATACTCGGGCTGCTGGCCTACTTGCCGGTGGACTTCAAGTTTCTTTTGAAGCAGGAGCTGATGAGGATCCCGCTTTTCGGATTTGCAATGAAACGTGCCGGGTACATCGGTATAGAGAGAAACGAGCCCAGAAAGGCAGTGAAGAGTATGCAGAAGGCCGCTGAGAGGATAAGAAATGGTGCTTCGGTCCTGATCTTTCCCGAGGGAACACGCAGTGTGGACGGCGGCTTGCAGGAATTCAAGCGGGGAGGCTTCAAACTGGCCTTGAAATCAGGATGTGCTGTAGTCCCGGTGATTATCAAAGGAAGCATGCATATTTTGCCCAAAGGCAGGTTCAGGATAAACCGGGGCCGTTTTTCCCTGACGGTTGGAAAGCCGATTCCTGTTGTCGATTATTCAACGAGAGATATTGAGACCTTAATGATGCGGGTGCGAGAGGAAATGCTCAAAACGCTTGAGAGCACGTCCATATCTTGAAAGGAGAGGTATGTTGCGAACGGGTAGAAAATGGAGTGCACTTGTCATCGTGCTCGTCATGATGGCAGGATGGTATGTTGGTTCCTGCAGGAATGTCGATGCCTATATCATGCCGGCCGAACAACTGCTTGGTCTCATGGCCAATAATTTCTCGCGTTTTAAGACCGTCGTTTTGACTCAGTCCACCCAGTTGATGAATGCAGAAGGAGACAATCCGGCTATGACCTTTGAAGAAAAGGTCTGGATACGGTCACCCGGATCCTCCGGCTCTCAAGTTGTGTCTGAAACCGAGGGACAGGATATGTCCATTGAAGATATCCGGGCGTTTCGTCTTGATATCGATTCCTCATACCGACACCTGCTGGTGGCGAACAGCCCGAAAAATCTCTCCCTTCTTCTGACGGAATGGGGTATCGACCCGGCCTCTGTCTCATTAACCCGGCTTGATGGGATTATTGCCTATTGTATAGGGAAGGCACCAAAGCAGGGTCCGCGGCTCCTCATAGAAAAAGAAAGATTCCTGCCCCTCCTCCTGGCCTATTCGGCTGTTCTCGATACGGAAACAAGGAATGTTGAAGTGCGGTTCAAGGATTACCGGAAGGTACCGCAAGGATGGTTCCCTTTCAGGATCGAATATTGTCTGGACGGGGAACCGGTGGAAAAATATTTTCTCCTGGAGGCGAAGTTCAATGTTCCCCTGCCTTCGTCGACGGATGGACGTTGACTGACCCGAGGAAACGATCCTGCCTGAGAGTTGCCGTCTCTCTGCCGGTCGTGGGAACCTACTCGTATGGCGTGCCCGATTTGTTGGCCGGGCAGGTGCGGGTGGGAATGCGTGTGCGGGTTCCTTTCGGCGAAAGAACGGCGACAGGGTATGTCCTGGAGGAGGATTCCCTCCGGGAGGCAAAACAACCATTAAGGGACATTTCTGATATTCTTGACCCGTTTCCTCTGTTTCATGAAAATATGGTTCCTTTTTTTGAGTGGATTTCCAGGTACTACCTTCATCCCGTCGGGTTGGTCATAAAGAATGCTCTTCCGGTGGGGATCAACACCGATCCATACAGAAGCGCGGTGGTGACCGGCATGGGAATCAAGATCCTCGATGCGGGAGGGCTGGGCCAGAAGGAAGAAGCGACGCTCTCCTGGGTCAGGGATCATCCCGGCGCCCGGCTCCCCCGTCCCCTGCAAACGGTGTATCGTCTCCGGGAAAAAGGGCTCCTCAGGCTCGTGGATGGTACCGTAAAGAGTCCGACCGGTCCCTTGCTGCGGAGATTCATCAAGGCAAGAAACGGGATTCAGCCTCAAGAGATTATGGAAGCCCGGGACTCGGCACGCACCGGTGCCACGAACGAGGGAGCATTTCTCAAGCGGATTCTTTTGAGCGACGGTGTTCTTCTCTCTGAAATCTGCAAGGAGTTTCCGAACGGCAGGTATCTGGCAGACAAATGGGTAGGAAAAGGAGCTTTGGAATACTTCGACGCTTCCGTGTATCGGAACCCCGCCGGGGAACTCATTGCTCCATTCATTCCTCCGAGGGCGCTCCTGGAACAGCAGGCATCTGCAATAGCATACATCAAGACGCGTCTCAGAAGGGGAACGTTCTCAGCCTGTCTGCTCCACGGTGTCACCGGCAGCGGCAAGACCGAGGTATATCTCAGGGTCATCGAAGAGGTGATCAGGCGCAACCGACAGGCAATCCTCATGGTTCCTGAAATATCCCTGGCTTCTTATATGCATGGGTTCTTCGGGTCCAGGCTCGGTGATCGGATATGCGTATACCACAGCGCTTTAAGCCGGGGAGAAAGATATGACCAGTGGATTCGGGTGGCCAAGGGGGAAGTGGACCTGGTTATCGGTCCCCGATCAGCCGTCTGGGCACCGCTCCCGGATCCGGGACTCATCATCGTGGACGAAGAACATGACACCGCCTACAAACAGGAAAATCCCCCTCGATACCAGGCCAGGGATGCGGCGGTGGTCCGGGCAAGGATGGAAAAGGCGGTGGTCCTGTTAGGTTCCGGCACTCCTTCCGTCCAGTCCTACCATCATTCTCTCCGCGGGCGGTATCATCTTCTCCGGATGCCGGAGCGGGTTGAGAAACGACCTCTCCCGGAAATTGAACTGGTGGATATGAGATCGGAAATCCAGCAAGGCGGGAAAGGGCAGATCCTCAGCCGCAGGCTCAGAGAGGCACTCCGTGGGGAGCTCGAAAACGGAAATCAGGCGCTCCTGTTTCTGAATCGGCGGGGTTTTCACCGCCTGTATGTGTGCCTGGCCTGTGGCAAGACAATTCAATGCCCGAACTGTGATGTCGCCCTCATACATCATCAGGATAACTGCCTGCGGTGTCATTATTGCGGCTTTCATGCAGCACTCTATGCGCAATGTCCCTCGTGCCGGAGCACACGGCTGAAGCCCTATGGATTTGGAACTGAGCGGCTGGAGGCGGAACTCCACAAGGTGTTTCCAGGTGCGCGCGTGGCGAGGATGGACACGGACAGCACAAGGAGGAAGGGAAGCGCATTCAAGATCCTCAAGAAATTCGGTGCCGGCGAAATAGACGTTCTGGTGGGAACCCAGATGATTACCAAGGGATATGATTTTCCAAATGTAACACTGGTGGGAGTCATGGCCGCTGATCTATCTCTCGGCTTTCCTGATTTCAGGGCAGGGGAAAGGACCTTTCATATCCTATCCCAGGTTGCCGGAAGAGCGGGCCGGGGGGCAAAGAAGGGAAGAGTTATCGTGCAGACCCTTAATGTTGATCATTATGCCATCAAAACGGCCATGAGACATGACTATGATTCTTTTTTCAAACAGGAAGAGTCACTCAGAGAGGCACTGGGATATCCTCCTTTTTCCCACATGACCTGCCTGAAAATCAAAGGAAACAGCAAGGAGAGAACGGCTGAGGCCGTCTGTCTCCTGGGTGATGCAATGCGGAAAATAGTTGCTGGGTGGCCCAGGAGAGGAAAGGAGATCCGGATTCTTGGGCCGGTGGAGGCCCCGCTGTTTCGGGTGAAGGGAAAGTATCGGTGGCAGATCCTTGTGAAGGGGCAGCAGGTGTCATTGATCAGACATCTGGTTGAGGCCGTCGAACGATTGTTCAAGCGGAGATTGCAGTCAAAAGGGGTGCAGTTGAGCGTGGATGTGGATTCGTATCAGATGAGCTAGAGGCCGCCCCGGATAGGTTTCCCTGATTTGAGGTTTAAAAGGTTGTCCCTGTGCCCATCTCCGGGACCAACCAGAAGCCGTTGTGCTCAGAGAGCAGGGGAAGGGGATGTTCCCGGAGCGGCGCATGTTGGCCCTGGAGCAGGACAGCGGAAGGGCCGACATCCGCAGTGAGCGAAGCCAGGGACGGCGAAGCGAACGGAGCAGAGGGAATATGCCGTTCTCCTGCTTATGGGGCGTCTTTTTGCAACCGATATCTGAGCCGATGGGGAGGTCAGCGTGAAGCTCAGGGATGGAGTCATTTCTTCCGTTCCGAGGCCTCCGGGCTGGTCAAGCACTCAGAAAGGCTGCTGAGTGCTTGACGGCACCCTCTCGCTAGTCACTCGAAAAAAGGCTCCATCCCTGCACATCCTCAAAGAGATCCAAGATTCCTCCCGCTTTACGGGAGGAGGTTCAATAGAGTGGTGTGCCTGGCTGCGGGGCAATGAGGGCGGCGGAGAGATATCCAACGACGCGGCTTCTCTCTCCGGTGACATCACCGGAATTGGCCCGGCCCAGGATCAAGGCGTTCCTGGCCCCGAGCTGTTTTGCCGCGAGAAGGATGCTCAGAACAGGGCCGCCCCCGCATGCTTCGGTCTTGCCTGCCGCCAGGTCCCGGCTAAGCCGCTCCGGGTCAAGAGCGAGCACATGTGAGGCAAAGCATGCGTCGAGCATGGTGGCACGCTCATAGGTATGGAAGTGGGAAAGATCGCTGGAGGCAAGGAGGAGGATGTCTCTCCTCCCCTGTACCAGGGCCACGAGTGCATTGGCCAGCCTTTCCGCGGTCGCATAATCCTGATCCCCCATGATCACCGGGACAATCTCGAATTTCCCCAGGACCGTCTGGAGAAAAGGGAGCTGAATCTCCAGAGAATGCTCCCTTGCATGGGCCTGCCTGATCCATCGGAAATCAGGTTGTGACTCGATGATTTTCCTTCCAAGTGACCGGTCAACGGGAACGGAGCCCAGGGGTGTTTCATAGGCGGTTTGGAGATTGACGGAAACTCCCTTGAAGGCCAGGTAATGGCTGGGTCCCACAAGAATGACCCTGGTGAATCCCGATCCCTCGATCTGCCGGTATGCACGGGCTGCAATTGCACCGGAGTATCTGTATCCGGCGTGAGGAACGATAACGGCACGGAGAATCCCTCCCAGGAGAACCTTCCGGGGGCCGGACAGATATTTGTTGAGTTCGGCGTAAAGATCATGCGGGTTTCCCGGGTACCAGATTCCGGCGATAACTGAATGGCGGATATCCGCCTTGTCGGCGGCCAGGGGAGAGCAGATCGGCATCGCCATGACACAGGAAAAGAGAGTGGAAAAAAAGAGTTTGGTGAGCTTTTGTTTCATACCGTCTAAAATCCCTTGCTTTATTATAAGAAGATAGGATAAAAGTAAAAGCCTTTTTTGGTACATTCACGTGCTCATAGTAGCCAAGGAACTCTGGAGTAAGCATGAGATCAAGGAAATGCATATTGTATGTGGGGTGGGTGATCATTGCCTTTCTATTCCTCAATTTCGGATGTCAGAGCAAGGTCGATGCCTTGCAGAAAGCGCCTGATTTCAACCTGAAAGACGTGAACGGAAAAGACGTATCACTTTCACAATTCAGGGATCGGGTTGTCGTCCTTGATTTCTGGGCAACCTGGTGTCCCCCCTGCCGCATGTCCATCCCGGAACTTGTCAGGCTGCAGAAGGAATTTAAGGACCAAGGCCTGGTTGTCATTGGGATTTCTCTGGATGATCCCATGCAGGCTTCGGATCTTTTCCTCAAGGCATTTATGCAGAAATATGACATGCAGTATACGGTGCTGCGGTTCGATATGAGGGTCATGAAAGACTATTTCGGGAGTGAAACCCCCGCGATTCCCACCGTTTTCCTTATTGATCGCCAGGGCAAAATACGAAACAAGATTGTCGGATACCGCCCCGGGGTCCTCAAGAAAACCATTGAAGCACTGCTGCAATGAAAATAGATTTCCATACCCATGTGTTTCCTCCTCATTTCCGGCAGGACCGATCAAAATACTTCACTGGAGAGCCCGCATTCAAAACGCTCTATGATTCTCCCCGGGCCAAGCTGGCCGGCGTGACAGAACTGCTGCGGAACATGGATGAAACAGGGATCGGGAAGTCGGTCATTTTGGGCTTTCCGTGGCAAAACAGTGACCTTGCCAGAGAGCACAACGATTACGTGTTGGAGGCGGTGCAAAGGCATCCGGATCGTCTTGTGGGATTGTGCTGTTTTTCACCGGGGTTACGGGAAGCAGCCAGAGAGACTGAACGGTGCCTCAAAGCCAGGCTTGCCGGCGTTGGGGAACTGGCGGTATATAACGATGGGCTCACAGCAGGGGTGGTTGCCGCATTGAAAGAGGTGATGGGAATCACGCGTGCGTCCAATGCGATCGTACTCATGCACACGAATGAACCCGTTGGTCACCAGTATCCCGGGAAAACGCCCATGACGCTCGGACAGATCTATGAATTTGTCAGGAGCTATCCCGAAAATCGGATCGTCCTTGCTCACTGGGGAGGCGGGCTCCCTTTTTTTTCTCTCATGAAAAGGGAGGTGAAGGAAGCTCTCAACAATGTCTGGTTCGATACAGCGGCATCACCGTATCTCTATGATCCCCGGATATACCGCGTGGTTGGGGATATTGTGGGTTTTGAGAAAATTCTCTTCGGCAGCGATTATCCGCTCCTTGGTCCTTCACGATATTTCGAGGAGATGGAGGAAGCCGGGCTGCCTCCATACGTGCGTGACAAGGTGACAGGAGGGAATGCGGCACGATTATTGGGAATTGACAACCAGTGAAGTGGAGGAGCACTTGTTCACTTGAAGATTCGACCACCGTTGGAGAGGGGAAGAAATGACTGATTTCATGGAGATTTTGAAAGGAAGAAGGAGTATCCGGAGATACGAGGAAAAGGAGATCCCGGAAGGGATCCTGAATCAGGTCCTGGAGGCCGTGCAGTGGTCCCCGTCCTGGGCCAATACCCAGTGCTGGGAAGTTGTGGTGGTCAGGGACCGGGAAACAAAAGAGCAGTTGAAGGAAACGCTGACTCCCACGAATCCGGGTGCCAAGGCAGTTATCCAGGCACCAGTGGTGTTTGCCGTCTGTGCGAAGACCCTGAGTTCAGGGTATAAGAAAGGAGAGGTAACCACCAAGTTTGGCGACTGGTTCATGTACGATCTGGGGATTGCGACGCAATCAATCTGCCTGGCCGCATATGCACAGGGACTGGGAACGGTGGTGATAGGCCTCCTGGACCATGACAAGGCAAAAGGGGTGTTGGGAGTGCCTGACGGGTATGAACTGGTATCGCTTGTTCCCCTAGGCTACCCGGCCAAGGGGTCACCGGCCCCCAAACGGCGTGCCATAGGGGAGTTCACTCACGAAGGCAAGTTCTAATTCTTATTGACAGGATCAACAGAATTGTCGGGATGGTTTTCTGTTTCCCCCGCTCCACGTAAATGCATGGGGCGGGGGTAACAGGGAAGTCTGTCTTAGAAATTGAATACCGTGTCCAGCTCCGCGTCCGGTATATCAAAGATTACGTCATGGGGCGGCAGCTTTTCCTGCCGGAAGAATTCCGGCAGGCGATCATCCGCCGCCGTAAAACCTGCCCGGGCATTGAAATCCCGTTCTATCTGCAGGACCTTCTGACCAAGGGCCATCACATCGTCCGTTGTCAGGGAGAGGCCGTACTTGGCATTGAGCATGTCAACCACGGCGGTGAGCGCGTCCGGGATGTCCAAGACCGGAAAGGCCACGAACAGGCAGAGCCCGGCCGTGTCAATGAGAGCGGTGGCTACCTGCAGACCCTTGGACAGTTCCACCTGTCCATCAGCCTTCAGGGGGTCCACGCTGCCGCCGACGTTCATGATATTGGCCGTGACCGCATACCCTGCTGTGTGATCCGCACCCATGGGGCTGGTTGCGTACGTAACGCCGACTCCCTTCACTGCACGCGGGTCATAGGCAGGCATTGCCTGGTTTTTGACTACCGGGACCCTCCTCACTCCGAAGGTTTTTCCCACTACCGCGGCGCCTGATCCCAGGATACGCCCCATGGGGGTCCCCCTGCCTATTTCGGCAAGAAGTTCTTCGGCTCCCGCCGCATCTCCGAACGGTTTCACGCCCCCTTCCATGGCTACGGCAACGGCATTGCCGGTCTCAATGGTATCCAATCCAAAATCATCGCACGCCCGGTCCATCCTGGCGATCGCATCCAGGTCATCAATTCCGCAGTTGGGTCCCCAGGCCCAGACCGTCTCATATTCGGGCCACTTGGAAAAATATTCGCCGTTCTTGTCCATGTAGTCGCCGGAACAGCGGATAATGCAGCCCGACATGCACCCGTGGGAAGGATTTCCCTTCCGTTCAACGGTAATTTTGTTCAGGGTTTCTCCGCTGACGTTTTCTGCTTTTTCGAAGCGGCCGGAGCTGAAATTGCGGGTGGGCAGGGCACCAGCCTCATTGATGATGTTGATGAGGATATCAGTACCGTAGTTGGTGAGTCCCTGACTGGTAACCGGGTGCTCCTGCAATGCCTTGGCAAACCGTTTGGCAGCAGCTTTGAATGCCTCCTTGTCCACCACCGGGGCCACTTCACCGTCGGTGGGATCGATCACAATCGCCTTGAGATTTTTTGAACCCATTACCGCGCCGAGTCCGCCGCGGCCCGCGTGCCGCGTAGGCCGCAGTTCGCGGTCGGTAAAGGCAATGCTGGCGGCTGCAAGCTTCATTTCTCCGGCCTGGCCGATAGTGACGAACCCGGCCTTTTCTCCAAATGCGCTCTTCAATTTGTCCACCGTGGCGTAGTTCCCCATACCCCTGAGATCGTTTGCCTCGCTCAGTTCATACTTGTCCTTGCCCACATAGAGCTTGTAGAGTTTTTCCTGCTCAGCATGTCCCTCAATGACGATTGCCGCAATGCCGAGCCTTGAAAGATATCCGCCTGCCTGACCGCCGGAATTGGCTTCCTTGATAGCACCCGTGAGGGGGCTCTTGGCACCCGCGGAAACGCGGCCCGAATTGGCACAGTTGGTGCCTCCCAGGAGACCCGGAGCAATAACGAGTTTATTGTTGGGACCGATGGGGGAGCAAAGGGGATCCACTTCGTTAGCCACGATGGCGGAAGTGAGGCCTCTCCCTCCGAGACCTGAATACGCTTCGGAGATACCCTCACTCTTCACTGAAAGGTCTGACATATTGACCCGAATAATTTTGAACATGGCTGGCTCCTTTCCTGATCAGTTGATTAATGGTTTTCTTGTTTGCTTTTCCATTTCGGGATGGTACCTCAATGTCCAATCATATCCCTATTCCCTTTTTGCCTTGCAGTCGCAGGGACTGTCCGTCCGCACAAGACGGTCGCTTTGAAAAAAGCTCAAGTGCTGCTTTCCATTTGGCTTCTTATAATGATGACATAAAAAGATGGGTCTTTCAAGGCGTTTTTAAAAAATATTCAATATGTTAGGTCAATTTTGATATAACAGATGCAGGAACAGGCTATTGACACTTTCCCGCATGTTGAGGATAATGATGGCAGTTTTCACACGCGGCGGGGTCTCCTATGGCTGTCAAAATCTTTCTCAGTTCATCACTCAGGAAATATGTGCCGGACTATGATCCGCTCACGGGTGTTCAAAAGAGCGTCGAACGCGCTACCCGGGTGGAGGATCTGTGCAGAGACCTGAACATACCCGGTGACACAGTGAAGATTGTCATGGTGAATGGAAGAAGAGTGAATCTGGAGTATCAGTTGGAGGGGGATGAGCGGGTTGCCCTCTTTCCCCCGGTCGGAGGGGGGTAACATGGAGCCTGAGGTGAAGCAAAAGGTCGTTGAAATCAGGGTCTTCGGGAGCCTGCGTCGGTACCTGGATGAAAAGGGGTTTGCTCCAGTCCTGAAGTGGCGCCTGGAAGGGAGTGAAAGTCGAGCCTTTGATCTTGCCCGCGAACTGGGTCTTCCTCCCGAAGAAGTAGAGGCCGTTTTCTGCAACGGGCACGTCCAGAATATCTATGATCCAATCCATCCGGGAGACCGCATTGCCTTCTTACCCTACGGTACCCCTGGACCCTACAGGGCGTTTCTTGGTATATGGCGTGAAGGACGCGAGGCAAAAGCGAGAACATGAGGAAAAAAGGAGAGAGTCTCTTGCCCACGAATAAGAAACAGATGGGTGCCGTGGAAGAACTCGCTGAATCCTCTGCCCGAATCCTGAGAGATGCGGCAGGACGCGAGGTAAAGATCATTTCTGATGGAGATGTTGAAAGACTCTGCTCCCGGTGCGGGTTGACGCTTCCCGAGGGGTACGCGGTAGCGCTCAAACAGGGGATCATCCCGTATCGCTACCTTCGAAACCGGGAAGCAATCACTCCGACAATGCAACTGAAGCTCGCAGAGTCCCGGGTTGCCGTGATAGGAGCGGGCGGCCTGGGAGGGCACGTGATTTTCCTTCTGGCAAGGCTGGGAGTGGGACACATGGTGGTTGTGGATGGGGACGTCTTTGATGAAACGAATCAGAACCGCCAGGCTCTGTCAAACAGGAACAACATGGGAATGAGCAAGGCATTGGAAGCCGTTTCAGCAGTTGCCGCCGTGAATCCGGGTGTGGAATTGACTGCGCGACCCGTACGCCTGGACTTGAAAAACGGGAAAGAAATCCTCGCAGGATGCCAGGTGGTTGTGGACGCCTTGGATAATGTGGCGGATCGCTTCATTGTTGAAGAAATAGCAAAGGGTCTGGGGATTCCACTGATTCACGGAGCGGTCGCGGGTTTCGAGGGGCAGGTTATGTCCGTATTTCCGGGTGATCCCGGTCTTGAACTCCTGTACGGAAAGGATGAAACCCCATGGCGGTCAGAAAAGCGCCCGGAAGCGGTGTTCGGTGTCCCTGCGGTGGCGCCTTCCCTCATAGCAACCCTTCAAGTCACTGAGGTTCTCAAGATTCTCCTGAAAAGAGGACGGCTGCTCAGGAACAGGATGCTTCGGGTCGATCTTGAGACCGTGGAATTTCACGAGATTGCATTTACTGAATAGGAGAGATCGGGATTTGGAAAGAGCTCAGTCCCTCTATCGGGTTGGTCCTTCACGGGAGAGCTCAACAGTCCTAAATTGCTTCGGTTTTTTGATTTGAAAAACGCCGGAGGGGAGTGGGGGATTGAAGAGGGCATGTTTGATCCGCAGGGTGAGGACTCTTTTCTGAGCGGTCTCCTTCAGAACCACCCTCTGGGCGAATTCTACCGCCCCATCTTTTTCAAATGCGTCATAATACTGCGTTATTCCGAGTGCGGGGAAACAGGATGCTTCCGGCCTGTGCGTTGACAGACTGACATCAAGACGCTGAATAGAAGCATCCCGGTCGTCAAAAAGGCTGATGACTCCCTTTCTCGGAGAAACAGCACTCTTGTAGCCCGGTATCAGCGGGTATCCTCTGACAAAAGCCCACACAGCTGAGGGCTCAAGGGGAACAGGGAAAGACCGTTTGAGCATTCTTTCCCTCACCGATCCCGCAAAGATTTTTTTTTCAGGGAAAAAAACAAGGGTAAAACGGTCCTCATCTAAGAGGAGATTGGCAATGGGAGATCCCCAGGGATGTGTTATTTCGATTTTCATCTGAAAAGGATCCCTTTGTCCTACGACTGATATGTTTACCTCCTGTTCCGCATCTCCTTTTCTTGAGGTTAATTTTCCCGTGCAGAAAAGGGTCGTTACCAGATTTGCCTGGGTCGTCAGCTGGTTCAGGATGGCATGTATTTCATCTGCACTGTAGGAAGGAGACGGGGGTCGGATTAAGGCAGTGGAAATACATCCCTGCGTCAAAATGAGCATGAAAAGGCAGGGAAGGGACACCAGGAGGCGTCCAACACCCCGAAGGGGTCTCATTTCAGACGCTCCATGGTTTCCTTCAAGCTCTTGATCTTTTCCTTGATTTTTGCTTCGTGCGGGTGGTGCAAGGAGAGGGCCTTCCTGTACCGTTCCAGTCCGGCGGCATACATTTTCTTTTTTACATACACATCTCCCAGGTGTTCATTGATGGTCGGATCATCAGGCGTCAGTTCCGCGGCTTTCTCCAAATACTCAAGCGCCTTGTTCAACAACCCCTTCTGATAATAGACCCACCCGAGGCTGTCAACAATATACCCGCTGTTCGGCTTGATCTTGAGAGCCTTTTGGAGCATGGCCATGGCCTCGTCCAGGTTGATTCCCGCTTCAGCATATGTGTAGCCGATGTAATTGAGTGCCTCGGCATGGTTGGGATTTATCTTCAGAATCTCTTTCATTTCCTGAATACAGGAAGGTTTGTCCCCTTTTTTGTCATACAGGACCCCCAGGCGGAAGAGGAGGTCAATATTTTCGGGATCGTGCCGAAGGCCTTCTCTTGCAGTGGAAATGGCCTTGTCGTATTGTTCCTTTGTTTCATAGATGGATGCGAGCATGAGATAAGCTTCGGTTTTCTCAGGTGCCCTGGCAATGACATCTTGCAGGATCTTGATGGCGGCATCGTATTCTTCCTGTGTCTGCAGCAGGTAGGCCATGTGTATCCGGGCATTGGTGTAGTACTTTGAAGTGGGATCGATCAACCTGAAATGCTCTAATGCCTTTTCGGTGTCGCCTTTTTTTTCATACGCGGAGGCAAGATAATACCTTGATTTGTAGTCATTGGGCCATGCCTTGACGATCAGCTCAAGTTCCTCGATGGATTCGTCCAGTTTTCCCTCCCTGAGATAGATCAGCCCCAGAGCCTGCCTTTCGGGTTCGCCTGGTTTCGAGTGGTTCTTGATCTCCTGGGTTTGTTTTTCAGCCTCCTTTTTGAGCCCCAGTTTCAGGTACAGGTTTACGAGCCTTTCCCTGGTTATCAGATTATCAGGATAGAAAGAGGTCAGTCTCTTGTAGATTTCCACGGCCTTCCGGGGACGGTTTGTCATCTGATAGAGGGTGCCGAGATCAAAGAGTGCAGGCTCAAGGCTCTCATTTCTGTCCAGAGCCTCCTGGTAAGCCTTTTCAGCGTTGTCATATTCTTTCAGTTCCAGATAAATCCGGCCACGGTAATAATAGGCGATGACCAGATCGGGATCCTGCCGGAGGAGTATGGCAAGCTGGGGCAGGGCTTCTTTGAAACGCTGTTTCCGGATCAGGATGGTGCTCAGGATGAGTCTCGCTCTTTGGTCACGGGGTTTCACTTTCAGTATTTCTTCGTACTCCTTGAGGGCAAGTCCGTCTTGTCCGGCGAGGGTATAGAGGTCAGCAGCGAGGATGCGGTGTCGGACATCCTTTGGGTCCAATTGTTCACACTTCTTCGCAAAGAGAATGGCCTCCCGGTAGCGTTTCAATTTCTTGAGCACCAGGGCCATGGTGCGATTCAGATACACGCTTTCAGGGTCTTTTTCAATTGCCTTTGCGAGATATCCCCGGGCCTTTTCATACCGGCGATCGGAAAGAGCCAGCACGGCCATGGTAAAATCCGTGTACGCCTTCGATAATTCATCCGTTTCTTCCTCGGGCGTAGGGGTTGCCGGGGCCTGCTTTTCCTGTACCGGCTGTCTCGTGAGGGTTTTCTGGGAAATGCCCGCGCATGAGGCTAGGAGGAACCCTGAGACAAAAAACACGGTAACGTTCATTAATTTTTTCAATAGCACGTGTCCTTCTGAAAATCCGTTCTGTTGTTATTTCAAGAAATCGGAATAAATTTCTTCAAAATCGGGAATCTGTTCCTTGAGCCATTTCTTTATGTTCTTTATCATCTTCTCCTGAATCTGCCGAACCCTTTCCCGCGAAATATGATACTTATCTCCCAGTTCCTGCAGGGTTACGGGTTTTTCCGCGAGGATACGGTTATTAAATATGTCCGCCTCTTTTCCGGACAGGGTCTGACTGAATTCCCGGAGCTTTCTCATAAGAAGCTTTCGCGTCTGCGCATCCGAGACCTGCTCCTCGGCGTCGCTCGCCTGGTCCGGCAGGATGGACCCGAAAACCTCGCGGGAGTCATCCCCCACGGGAGCGGTTAAAGAGAGTTCCCATCCCCCCAGTCGCTGGCTCATTTCAACAACTTCTTCTTCCTTCACCTCAAGGCGTTCTGCCAGGAGCCGGGGTTCCGGTGTAAAGCCTTCCGCGATAAGCTTGTCCCGTTCCTTGGCAAGATTAAAAAAGAGCTTCCGCTGGCTCTGGGTGGTCCCTATCTTTACCAGCTTCCAGTTGTCCATAATGAATTTGAGCATGTATGCCTTGATCCAGAATGATGCGTAATAGGAAAACTTGATACCTCGGTACGGGTCAAATTTCCTGACCGCCTGGAGCAACCCCACGTTTCCTTCCTGGATCAGGTCTAGAAGATTTTTTGTCCAGTAGCGGTGAAAATCCATGGCGATTTTGACCACGAGTCGCAGGTTGGAGGTCACAAGTTTATAGGCGGCCTTTTCGTCATTGTGCTCTCTAACCAGAACCGCCAGTTCCATCTCCTGTTCCCGGGTAAGGAGATTGAACTTTTTCACCTCCAGAAGGTACATCTGGAGCGGATCGTACGGAATGAGCGCCTTTTCCTTTGCAGGCACCACGGGGACAAGGCTTGAGGGCGCAGCAGTGACGTCAGGTTTCTCCCGCGGGTGCTGGTCCTTTTTCTGTCTCGGTGCTTTCTTGCTCTTGGGCATAGGCAGTTTCTCTTAGACCTGTTTGTTTTTTCCCCTTTGTCTATTCCGGGTCTTGCCCGAAGTCCTGGGAAGCGGGACATGCAGGCAGCAAAAACCAGTTGGCATCACGGAATGGCCTCCGAGGCACAGGCGGCCTTTCCTTATGGGCTGATTCTAACGTCGGGTTCACATGACAGTGATTTTCAGGTACCGTTTTTTCCCCGCCCGCAGGATGAGTTCATTAGTATCCAGATCGCGTACGTCAATAACTTGATCAAAGGTCTCGATTCTTCTCTCATTCAGATATCCCCCGCCTTGACTGATCAGCCGTCTGGCTTCACCGCGGGTTTTACACAGCCCGGCCTCCTGGAAAAGAATATAGGCGGGAACTCCTTTTTCCAGAGCATCACGGTTCAGGAGCCATGCCGGAACCGCTGCAGTGGATTCCGAAGCCTTTTTTCCGAAAAGTCCCCTTGCTGCCTGGCGTGCCTCATCCGCGGCCTTTTCTCCATGGCAGATCTTCGTGGTTTCGTACGCCAGGGTTTCCTTTGCCTCCCGTAAATCGGCACCCTTGAGTTTCCCCAGTCGGCGTATTTGTTCCATGGGCAGAAAGGTGAACAGCGCCAGAAAACGTTCAATGTCCTGATCTCCCTGGTTAATCCAGTATTGATAATATTCGTAGGGAGACGTCAACTCCGGATCGAGCCAAATGGCGCCTTTGAGTGTTTTTCCCATCTTGGTGCCGGCTGACGTGGTGAGGAGCGGAAAGGTGAGTGCGTGCACCACCTCCCCTTCAATGCGTCGGATGAGGTCTGCTCCGGCGAGGATATTTCCCCACTGGTCGTTGCCACCCATCTGCAATCTGCAGTCAAATTCTTTGAAAAGGTACCAGAAATCATATGCCTGGAGCAGCATGTAATTAAACTCAATAAAGTTGAGGCCGGTTTCCAGTCGCGCCTTGTAGCTTTCCGCCGCAAGCATTCGGTTGACGCTGAAATGTCGGCCGATATCACGAAGAAATGCAATATAGTTCAGGCCGGTTAGCCAGTCGGCATTATTGACCATGATCGCTCTGTCATCGGCAAAAGAGATAAACCGGGACAACTGCTTTTTCAGAGCCTCCCCGTTCTGATCGATTTGTTCTCTGATCATAATGGGGCGCGTTTCTGTTTTTCCGCTGGGGTCTCCCACAAGACCGGTCCCTCCCCCAATCAGCGCAATGGGTCGATGTCCCGCCTTTTGCATGTGCACGAGCGCCATGATAGGGAGCAGGCTCCCCACATGGAAACTCTTGGCGGTGGGATCGAAGCCGATATAACAGGTGACTGGCTTTTCCAGGAGATCTCGCATCAGTTGCGGATCAGTTGTCTGCTCTACGAATCCCCTCTCCTCGAAAACAGAAAACACATTTTTCATATTATTCACGTGCATTCCTTTCAGATTCTTCCGGGAGTCTCAAATGGACGACTTTCCCGTGTCCACCCAAATTCTCCAATTTTCTCCCTTTAAATTCAAGGGCTATTCCAGCCGCGTTTCCAATGAACAGCTCGAATGCATGCCGGGCCTTCCACTCCGGATGGCTGCCGGGCTGAAAAATATATTCCCTCGGCGCCTCCTGATCCAGAATAATTTTTACCCACGTTTTCTCTGTTACCTGTGCCTTGAGGGTCAGATATTCCGGCACGGGGGGTGAAGAGCCCTCTGTTTCGCCCGGTTTCGCTTCTTCTGAAAGGTTTGTGACCGCTTCCTCTGGCACAGTTTGTGGCGTATCGGTCTCCGAAACTGCTTCCTCCTGTTGAACGGTCTCAGGGGGCATTTGTTCCTTTTGGATGTCCGCCTCTTTCTTCCCTTTCTGTGTTTCCACTACTGGTTCCAGTGCCCCTTCTGCCTCTTTTGCGCCTTTGTTTCCCATGCCGGCTTCTTTCGCATGACCCCCATTCTCTTCGGGAGCGGATGCGGGGGTGTCACTCAGTTGTTCCGGGGGTTTTGATTGGGTACCAGCCTGCCGGTGAGAAGTATAATAATGGAGTGCGAAGACGGCGCATCCTGCTAGAAGTACAAGAATAATGAAAAAAGCGGGACTTCTTTTCCGGGGAGGAACCAGGGATGCCAGAGGCCGCGGAACTGAATCCTTTCCAGGGTTTTTTTCCTCATACATCCGGATCACCGCTTCTGCATCCAGGTTGAGCGCGCCGGCATAGGAGCGAAGAAATCCCTTTATGAAGACTGGCGCGGAGAAAGTCTGCCATTCCTCATTCTCAAGGGACTCCAGGACGTGCGGCCGCAATTTCGTCATCTCTGCCAGCTGGAAATAGTCAAGACCCTGGCTCTCCCGTGCATACCTGAGCATTTCTCCCAGGCCTTTTTCGAGATTCTCCTCCGCTTCGAGGAGGTTTTGCTTTTTTGACAACGCCATATGTTTCTTCCCGGCCTTGTTCTCCGTCGTGCTCAGAACAGGACTTTGATATAGGACTTGTCGCGCAACCCCTTTATCCAGGAGATAAATCTCTTATTTACCTCTTCACGGTAGAGGGTGTCATAAATCTGTTCCTTTACCTGAGAAAGCGGCCTCAGGCCTGCCTCCCGTTTTTCCAGGACCTTCAATATCTGTATTCCCGTCTCTCTGATGATGGGCTCACTGACTCCACCGACGGGCAGGGCATCTGCCGTTTTGGCCAATACTTGGTCCAATTGTGACGTCTTGAAATATCCCAGGTCGCCGCCTTCCTGTGCGCCGGGACCCTGTGAATACTGTCTGGCAAGATGCGCAAAATCCGCTCCCTGCTTCAGCTCGGAGAGGATTTTCGTGGCCTTCTGCAGCAGCTTTTCATCCTCTCCCGGTTGTTGAGGGTTTTGTTTCTTCAGAAAAATGGCCGCAAGGTGGACTTCGCCCGGACTGGTGAATTCCTCTTTGTGCTGCTCATAGTACTCTTTGACTTTCTCATCACGAATGATAATTTTGGATTTGACCTCATAATTAATGAGGCGGACCCGCTGCAGTTCTATTTTGATATTCTGACGGTATCTCTCGTATGTGAGTCCACGGTTTTTCAGACCTGCCATGAGCTCTTCCTGACTGAGTCCGTTCTGTCTCTTTACCCGTTCAATCGCCTTATCCACCTCTTCCGGGGTCACCTCAATGCCAAGCTCCTTGGCCTTTGTTGCCGCAAGCCTTTCATCAATAAGCATGTCCAGGACCTTCCAGCGCGCTCGGAAATATTGATCCTCGTCCTTTTTCTTCAAATCCGTCGGATCCAAACCTGATATTTCCTTCAATTTGGTGTTGAGTTCGAACAACGTTATAATATCGTTATTGACGACTGCAACCACTCGGTCACGACAGACCCTTGCGGCTGTTCCAACCGGCCTGAACACGAGGAAGACCGTTATAAGACAAACGGAAATACAAATTTTGAGGAAGTTCATACGTTATTGCTCCAGTATTTGTAAAATGTTGGGATTCACCTGTACTTTGAATTGCTTTCTGAGGTCTTTCAACCACCCCTCGAGAAAGGCCAGCCGTCTTTGGCGGGCCAAATCCTCTTCAATTTGTCTCGTTACCTCGGGAAGTGGTTGTATCCCTGCAGATCGTGACTCCAGAACTTGAAAGAGGTGGTAGCCGTAAGGGGAATGTATAACTGGTGAGACGTGACCCGGTTTCAGGGAAAAGAGGGCGGTGTCCATAGTCTTTTCCAGCTCCCCTTTTGTTACCCATCCGACCAGCCCCCCGTTTCCCGCTTCAGGGGCAATCGAGTATTCCCGCGCAAGCGCGGCAAAGTTCTCGCCCTGTTGTATCCGCTTGAGGATATTTTTCGCCTCCTGCAAGTCATTGGTTACCACCTGTCTGAACTTGACCTGCGTCTCGACACGAAAGTCGGAGGCATGGGTTTCATAGTAGTGCAGAACAGCCGCATGATCGGGCGGAGGCACCTGTGCCGATACCTCCTCCACGATCTTTTTTTCAAGGAGTCTGTTTCGAAGCTGCTCTTTCCATTGGTCAAAATCAATATAGTCCCTCAGCATCGCCTCCTCAAAACCCTCGTCCGTGAAATCATTCCGGATCCTTTTAATTGCGATGGCAAGGGAGGCGTCGGAGATCTTGATGTGGTGCTTTTTCCCGTATTCCAGGATGAGGTAATGGTCAACAAGCTGATTCAACACCTTTTTCTTGATGGGTTCCTGGTCTCTTGCCGATTCCGGGAGATCGGAAAGGAGTTCCTCGAAATCTCTTTTTGCCACATCCAGATGAATACGTGTTGAGCCCACGGTGATGACGTTTTTGGATTCACTGTCGCCTGATATGCTGCATGCCTGGAGAAAAAGCAGTGCAAGAAGTACCGTGAGCGCTGTCAGATGTCCCTGATATGGGAGGGAAATAGGATGTATCGAACCCCGCTTCTTCGACAAAAGAAAAATAGGCCGAAAACTCCGGCGAAAAGACGCCGTTCTTTCAATGGATGATTTTACGGTTCGTATCATATAGAAGCCGATGGCCTCGCTCTAAGGCGAGAAACATCATTCTTTGTCATTCCGGTAAAGGCCGGAGATCATCCTTTATCTGGTTATGAAGCCTCTCGATCCGGTTTTATCTATAGGCCAGCCTGTTGCCAGACCGGCAGATAGCAAAGATTAAAAGGTAACAGTTGGGGTATAAATTGCAAGCATATTTTTCATCGCGGGGAATCTGCCGGGATGGGAAGTTTTCCTATGATGGATTCTATTTTGGGCAGATCATCGGGGAGATGGAGCCGCCCTGTCAGGATTTTCACGATATTCTGGTTGAGAAACTGATACTTTCCTGGTCTTTTCTCCGCCAGTTTCACCCATTTTTCCGTTTCCATCGCGGCGGTTGAAGCATATGAAAGGGTGATCCCGCCGGAACCCACATCAAGTCTTGAAATGCCGACCTGCTTCAGAAGAAGGCGCAAGGACATGATGGAAAGGAGATTTGTTACCTCTTGAGGAGGCTGTCCAAACCGGTCCCTGATTTCTTCCTGCATATCAGCGAGTTGTGAGTGGTCCTTGAGAATGGAGAGCCGGCGATACAGGTTGAGTCTCACATCGGTATCCACCACGTAATCACTTGGCAGGAACGATGACAGATCCATGTTTATTTCCGGGTCGATCACATCGTGCACCTGCTCACCCTTCAATTCAGCGATGGCGCGTTCAATGAGTTTCACATAGAGTTCATACCCGAGCGCAGAAATATGCCCGGCCTGGGCGTACCCGAGAATGTTCCCTCCTCCTCTGATCCTGAGATCATGCATCGCCAGATGTATGCCCGCTCCCAGCTGGCTGAAATCCATGAGCGCCTTGAGCCTTTTCTCTGCATCCCTGCTGAGATGAGCACCCTCGGACAAAAGGAGATATGCAAAGGCCTTCTCTTTTGCCCTCCCTACCCTTCCTCGCAGTTGATAGATTTGGGCAAGGCCGAGTCGATCCACCTCATTGATAATGATGGTATTGGCGGAAGGGATATCAAGCCCGGATTCAATGATAGTTGAACAGACCATGACATCGATCTCCCCGTGCAGAAAGGACAGCATGGTTTCTTCAAGTTCTCTTTCCTTCATTTGACCGTGTGCCACGGCAATGCGGGCATGGGGGACGATCTGCCGGAGCCTGACAGCCAGGCGATCGATGGACTGCACCCGGTTATGGACGAAAAAAACCTGTCCTTCCCTGTCCATCTCTCGCTGGATCGCCCGTGCAATGGTTGCCTCATCATACGGAGTGAGATATGTCTGGATTGCAAACCGTTCCTCAGGCGGGGTTTCGATGATGCTGAGATCCCTCACACCCATCATGGACATCTGCAAGGTCCTGGGGATCGGAGTGGCCGTTATGGCCAGGACATCAACCATCGCCCTGAACTTTTTCAGGGCCTCTTTCTGCTTTACGCCGAAACGCTGTTCTTCGTCAATGATCAGGAGACCCAGATCGTGGAACCGTACGTCCTTCTGGAGCAGACGGTGCGTGCCGATGACGATATCAACTTTTCCTGATCTCAGCTTTCCAAGGATCACCTCCTGTTGCTTCCTCGATTTGAATCGACTAAGGACTTCAACCCTTGTTCCGTAGTGTTCCATTCTTTTTCTGAAGGTTTCGAAATGCTGTTCAGCAAGAACGGTCGTAGGCACCAGCACGCCGACCTGCTTCCCGTCCGATATGGCCTTGAACGCTGCGCGGATGGCTATTTCCGTCTTTCCAAAGCCCACATCGCCACAGACAAGGCGGTCCATGGGCTGATCAGAAATCATATCCTGGATCACCTCTTCAATGGCATGGTCCTGGTCGGGTGTCTCTTCGTGTTCAAATGCGGCCTCGAATTCTTTGAAAAGGGGATCAGGGGGAGAGAACGAAAATCCTTTCCGGTATTTCCTAAGGGCATATATTTCAATCAACTGTTTTGCTATGTGTCTGACAGATTTCTTTGCCTTCTGTTTGGCCAGATTCCAGGCGTTTCCGCCCAGCCGGTCCAGTTTCACATTTTCATCGCCGGACCCAATGTATTTCTGGAGAACACTTACCCGGTCGGCCGGGATATAAAGTCTGTCATGATTTGCATATTCAACCCGCACAAAATCATTGATCCTCGCCGCTACCTCCATCTTGCAGAGACCGCCGTACCGGCCGATCCCGTGCTCTTCATGGACCACAAGATCTCCATCTTTGAGCTGGCTGAAACCGGACCAACCTAGTCCCTCGCCGGCCGGGGTGCGTTTCCCCCTTGAACGGGAACGTTTGGAACCGAATATCTCATCTTCGGTGATCACATACAGCGCGGTTTCAGGCCAGACAAAGCCTTCTGAAAGCCTGCCGATGCAGATGCTGAGGCCCGGATCGGGCGGCACATCTTCCCAGTTTGAGACAAAGGCCATGAGGCGCAAACCATAATTCTCGAGGATTTCCCTCAGACGATGCGCCTGCTGCGGGGTACGGCAGGTGAGTATCACACGCCCACCGTGATCAGTCCAATGGGTGATTTTTTCCGCAAGGGGTGCCAGGGAAACCCTTCCTTTGCCTTCAAGACGCAAGTGTAGGGGGGTGTCCAGGCCGAAGGTGCCGGGTATTTGAATCTTTTTCGTGCCGGGGACCTGCGTTTCGAGGTCCAGGCCGGTAAATCGGATCCTCTGGCGAGATTCAAGATGATGGGTACATTCCTGCTCCGAGATGAAGAGATTTTCAACGTCCGGAAAGGGCTCTCCCCTCTCAGCCGAGTGGTTCCTGTTTGTCTCAATCTCCTTTTGAAACCGGGTGTGCATCTTTTCCATCGCCCGATTCCACCGATGGTAATCAACCAGGATGAGGATCCCGTTCAAGGGAGTATAATGAAACAGGGTGTCAAGATAGGGATAGAAATGGTTTAGCCAGGCCTCCTGTCCGGGAAAAGACATTCCATCACCCACTCCTTTGGGCAGTCTTCCCATGGCTCTTGCCCGGTGAATGCCGTCTTCATCCATGATGATTTCATTGGCGGGCAGGATCACCAGTTCATTGAGAGACTCCTTGGATCTCTGGCTCAATGGATCGAAGCGGCGAATTGATTCCAGCTGGTCGCCCCAGAACTCCAGACGAACGGGTAGCGGGTTTAGTGGAGGAAAGAGATCGATAACGTTCCCTCTGACGGAATAGTCGGCTTTTTCTTCCACAAGGGATGTCCGCTGGTACCCAATGGCTTCAAGCTTCCTGATAAGGGCATCTCTTTCGGTTTCTTCCCCGGCTTCCACATATTCGATGGCTTTGAGGAACGCGTGCTTGGGCAGGATCCTCTGGAGCGCTGCCTCAAGAGAGGTCAGCACGACCGTGTTTTCCTGATAGGATAAGGTGTAAAGTGATTCTATTCGCTGTGATACCACGTCCTTATGCGGGCTGAGACCGGTAAGGGGTGAAAGGTCATAAGCTGGAAAGGCATGGACCCGGAGGCCGTGTCCTTCTTGTCTTGTATTTCCGGGAGGAAGGAAAAAAGTGAGCGCCCGCAAGCATTTTTCTGCATCCTTCGCGTTCGGAAACACGACCAGGCATGGTTTCTGAAGACCTGCGAAGAGTTGAGACAAATAATAGGGAAGGGTCGCGTCTGGGAGGCCTGTTACCTCCAGGTCACTGACTCCGTCCCGGATACGCTGAAGCAGCCTGGATAGGTCTTTGTTTGGATATGATATCATGCTCAGCTATGTGTGTTATTCAATGTTAGGGAAAAGCCGGTGCGAAAGATCCTGTAAGCAACAAAACAGGGCAGGGGAATTCGGTGGTTTCAGAAGCGCGTGATTACCCTGCCCGGACATTGAAGCGTGAACGGGCAGGGACATGCGGTTACGGTTTTGTCACCTACCCGTAAAGGTAGGTATCGTACATGGTTTTCTGCCCCAGAAGCATATCCACCTTTTCTTGTATCTCTGCACGTTGCGGGCTTGAAAGCCACTTTTCCCAGTCCTCTGAGGACTGCCACGTGCTGATAACAAGGTATTCCTCGAGATTCTGCATGCTCCTCAATGTCTCACCGGAAATATACCCTGATTGCGCTGTGGCAAGTGCCCGAAGCTGGATCAGCAGTGGAAGGAGATTCGCCTCTTTGTCTTTTGGGACTCTTCTCTTGATAATGATTTTAACAGCCATTCCCTTCCTCCTTTCCCTTGCGTTTGCACCGGATAGCTTTGTGTCTGAGTTCCGGTCGCCTACATGCTTCCTTCTGCGGCTCAGACCCAAAACCGGAAATTCCTTCACTTTGTGTTCATACCTTCTCGTGTAATATACCACACCGCAAAAAAACTTGAAATCAAAATTTCGTCCTTCATTTTCCTGTGCGTGTTCCCGCACGGCGGGATCTCGGCCTTGGCAACTCGCTGTTCATGCGGTTTTTCAACTTCTGACTCAGAATGCCCGTCGGCAATTCGGGCCGTGGTTTCATGCATCGGTGTTAGGCATGCAGATGGGCAATCCACCGTTTGTATGAAAAGATATACGTGTCATCGTCAATATGTTGACACTTACAGCGATAGGGGAATCATGGCCCCGTTTTTCGGAGACTGTGCTTTCCGTTGAAATACCCGTCAGCCGTGACTCTGAGCAGGCGTCAGGAAAGTCACCGGCAACAGCGAAAAATGGCACGCGGCTTGCATTTATGCAGAAGTGAAAAGAAACCATGTCGTCTATTGAGGGAGGGATGAACCATGAGTCCAAGCAATCTTTCAGCCCTGCGGGCAGAGCGGCGGTGTGAGCCACGTTTCCCGGCATCTCAGTATTACAGCGTAGAATTTTCCATCAACGGCCTCAATTTGTCCTACCAGTTCAAGATCTGGAACATGGCTTCACAGTCCATGTGTGTGCTGGTGCGGGAAGACTCCGAGATATTGCCCTGGATCAAAGTGGGAGATATCCTGGACATGCGATATTATAGAGGGTCTTCGCTCAGCCCTTCAGAGGATCTGAAGACGGAAATACGGCATATTACGAAAGACGAAAATGGAAGATTCAGAGGACATTACCTGGTTGGCCTGAGTATCATAAACGAGGAAAACCAGCAAATGGCTCATTGAGGACCCTGGCTTTTTCCACTAGCTTCTGTTTGCTTCCCCCGAGCATGATGGGGGAATGAATACCTCTCTCCTGCCCTTCCACATCTGTCGGCGGCTGATCCATTTTTCCCTTTTAAAAGGCTGAACCCGGTGGTATCTTCAGTTTCACTATGAAGAAATCGAACAACCTCGCAGTGCTCGGATTCCTTGTCCCTTTTGTTGGGGCCGCCATCACCGGGGGCCTTGTTCTGGTAGTGAAAAAAGATTTTGATTCACCGAAATTTCTCATCCCTTATCTGAGCCTTGTTCCATTCGTACTCCTTTGCGGACTTGTCTGTTCCATCAGATCCATCCCCCTCATCCCGGATCTGGGCGATAAGGATTACGCATACGCCGGTGTTACCCTCAGTATTCTTTTTATCATAATCTACATCAGCTCCATTCTCTATTTTTTCCGGCCCTGATTCACGCCCTGTGAATCAAGTGAAAGGGAGTGTTTCCGCCTCCTGCTGACAACGAAGGAGACAGCCCTTCCTGCTCCGTATTGATAATGATAGGCCTTCCCGTGAAATCATTCCGTCTTTGATTTTTCTTGCCCCTTATCCCATTTTTCCCCTTCTTTTTCCTTGACATCTCTCAATTTTTTCCGTACAAGTGTCACAAAGTGGCGTAAAGTGCCATTCAGTGCCATAAAAAGGTCAGTTATGTTCAGGGGACGCTCCAGACACATACTAGACAGCAAAGGCCGATTGGCCATCCCGACCCGGTTTCGAGAAGTACTGGAGACGGCCGGGGAGAGCACGCTGGTGGTAACCAATCATGACAGTTGCCTCTGGGCATATACCCGAACTGACTGGGGGGTGATTGAAAAAAAGGCAGCAGACCTTCCCCAGTTTGATGAGGCGGTAAATACGTACTTGAGATATTTCATTTCCGGTGCGGTTGAATGTCCCTTGAAGCAGAGCAGAATCACCATCCCGCCGGATCTGCGTGAGTTTGCAGGGCTGAACAAAGAAGTTGTTCTGGTAGGAGAGCTGAAGCGGTTTGAGATCTGGGACAAGAACGAGTGGGAAAAGGCGTTTAAAAAGGCAAAGGAGGGTTTTTCAAAGGCCAGCCAGTTCCTCAGGGAAATGGGGATATGATTCACGACGGGTACTTGGCGATACATGCCTATGAACTATGTCCACGAACCGGTTCTTCTGCACGAGGCGGTGACAGCGCTTTCCGTCATTTCGGAGGGGACCTACGTGGACTGCACGGTGGGTACCGGCGGACACAGTGAGGCAATCGCGGGGAAGCTGGGAGAACAGGGAAGATTGGTATGTCTGGACCGAGACCCTGCGGCCGTGCGCATTTCAAGAAAGAGACTCGAATTCCTGGGAGATCGTCTCGTCATCGCCCAATCGAGTTTCGCGAATCTGAACGATCTTCTCCATGCGAGCGGGATCGAAACCGTGAACGGTGTCCTGGTGGATCTCGGGATGTCGTCACTCCAGCTTGAAGCGTCGGGAAGGGGATTCAGCTTCCGTCGCGACGAGCCGCTCGATATGCGGATGGACCCGGATCTGCCGGGGACTGCTTTTGATCTGGTTAACAAGAGTCCCGTTGCGGAGCTGGAGCGGATCCTGAGGGCATACGGTGAAGAAAAACGGGCCAGGATCATTGCGAAAAAAATCGTCACCACCCGAGCGGAGAGCCAGATCAGGACTTCTCTTGAATTGAGTGAATTGATCAAAACCGTTTTTCCCGTTCGGCGTCGGGTGAACGCCAGGCATCCAGCTACCAGAACGTTTCAGGCCCTTCGCATTGCGGTAAACCATGAACTGGAGCAATTGATTTCTTTCCTGGAGGGACTTCCTCCTGTGGTGCAGAAGGGGGGCAGGGTCGTGATCATCTCGTATCATTCTCTTGAGGACAGGATTGTGAAGCAGCATTTGCGGAAATGGGAACATCCCTGTACATGTCCCCCTGATTTTCCGCAGTGCGTATGCGGAAATAAGCCCCTCTTCAGACAGGTGCAGAAGAAACCCGTCAGGCCTGATTCCCGTGAAGTAGCGAGGAATCCAAGGGCAAGAAGCGCGATTATGAGGATTGCAGAAAGGGTCTTTGAATGAGACGACCTGAACGAGTGACGACAATGGTAGGGGCCCGCAACTCCCGGACCGGCGTGCGGGTGAATAATTCCAGAACAAGAAAGCGCCGGCCATTGCTGTCGGCCAGGCAGGTCTTTCTGACCGTTGCACTGCTCCTCGTATTCATGGGAAGCGGTATCACCTATGTCTGGTCCACTTTTGAAAAGACCCAAATCGGCTATGATCTCAGCCGCCTGAAAAGGGAAGAGATGAAATTAAAAGAAACCCATCGCAGACTTCAACTGGAACTGGCCTATTTGAAGTCACCTGCAAATCTTGCCCGGCAGGCAGTAAAGAAACTCGGCCTCAGGCCGCCTGCGCCGGAGCAGATTATTGTGCTTCCATGAAGGTACAGCAGAAAAGGTGGATCCGATTTCGAACATACGTTGTAGCACTCTTTTTTGTCCTGGGTTTGGGGGTCATGCTTGCCAGGGCGTATCAGCTCCAGGTATTGGAGAAAGATCGGTTGGCGGCCCTGGCGAAAGCAAATTATCGGGACAGGATAACACTGCCCCCAAAAAGAGGAGGCATTTATGACCGGCAGGGGCACGCGCTGGCCCTGACAGTTGAAGTGGGATCAGTCTACGCGCGTCCTTCCAGCATAGAAAATAAACGAAACGCGGCCCGGAAATTAGCGAGGATTTTGCGGGTAAAGAGGCGTGAGGTTCTCTCCTCCCTTCAGAGCAAACGTTCGTTTGTATGGGTCAAACGGAGAATTCCCCCGCCCATGATCAAAGAGATCAAGGCCCTAGGGATAGACGGGGTGGGAGTGGTCCCGGAAAGCAGACGGTATTATCCCGGCCGTGAAACCGCAGCACATCTGATCGGATTTGTCGGCGCAGATAATCAAGGACTTGAGGGCCTTGAGAAGGTGTATGACTCTCTTTTGAAAGGTCCTCCCACGAGCCTCCTGCAACTCCAGGACGCCCTCGGGCGGCCTTTCCTTATTCGAAGGACTGAAGCATCAGGACTTGGTCTTCATGATATTCAATTAACCATAGATAAAGATATCCAGTTTCAGGCTCAACAGTCACTCGAAGCCGCAGTCAGGAAATCAAAGGCAAAGAGTGGACAATGTCTTGTGGTAGACCCACGAACGGGAGAGATCCTGGCCCTGGCAATTGTGCCGGAATTCAATCCCAATATCTTTTCCCGATACCGGCCTGAGCAGTGGAGAAACAGGATTGTGACGGATTGCTATGAACCGGGGTCCACCATGAAGGCATTTCTTTTGGGGGCCGCCCTGGAGCAGCATGTAGTGAATCCACGAACCCGGTTCAACTGTGAGAACGGAACGTTTGGTATCGCGGGAAAAACCATCCACGATACCCATCCATACCGCATTCTGAATGTGCAGGATATTATAAAATATTCCAGCAATATCGGTGCCGTAAAGATAGGCAAGGCACTGGGGTACGGAACATTTGCACAGTATCTGGAACGTTTTGGATTCGGCAGCAAAACGGGGATAGAACTCCTGGGTGAACAGAGAGGATGTGTTCGAAGTTCAAAAAGTGCCAAGGAGATTGAGAAGGTCACGGCCTATTTCGGACAGGGCATGAGTGTGACCAGCCTTCAACTTGCCATGGCCATGGGGGTTATTGCGAACGGCGGCGAGTTAATGCAGCCTTTCGTGGTCAGCTGCATAAAGGACTCCTCCGGAAAAGTGGTGGATCGTATCAGTCCCAAGGCAGTCAGACGGGTGCTGACAAAGAAGACGTGCAGGGAGGTCACGCGCATACTGGAAGGAGTTGTCGAGAAAGAAGGAACCGGATCGGAGGCATCCATACGAGGATTCAGAGTTGCCGGAAAGACAGGGACGGCCCAGAAGGTGGACCCGGGAACCAGGAGATATTCATCAAATAAATACGAAGCCATCTTTGCAGGGTTTGTGCCGGTGGATGATCCGAGACTGGTGATCGTGGTGATGGTGGATGAACCAAAGGGTGTTCCTTACGGGGGAATTGTTGCAGGACCGGTATTCAGGAAAGTAGGACAATGGGCCTTGAACTATTTGAGAGTTTCTCCTGAAGTGCAGGTGGCATCCTTTAAGGAGGTTCGGGAACCGGAAAGCATCGACCAGAAGGTTCGCGTACGTTTACCGATCAATCCCGGGAGCGGGGACGGCCGTCTGCCGGATTTTAAGGGACAGACCATGAGAGAGGTGCTGAGAAACGGCAAAGCCCTCGGTCTGAGAGTAGTTTTGAAGGGCTCCGGGCTCGCATATACCCAATTCCCCAGTCCCGGGCTTCCCCTGAAGAAGGTTTCTCTTTTGCGGGTGCAGTTCAAACCGCCTGCGTAACGCAGGTTTCAAGGTCGGCGGATGGTCCGTTCCCCGGCAAATGGTTGAACCAGCCCGATGGACACCAAGATGACGAATGACCGGGAAATCATGAAACTTGAGAGCTTCCTGCAACACCTGCAGTACGAATATTTTTCCGGCGATCCCGAGCTGGAGGTGAAAGGAATTGCATACGATTCCCGCTCGGTAAAACAGGGGGATCTTTTTGTCGCCGTCAGGGGATCAAACGTCGATGGGCATCTTTTTCTGAAAGAAGCAGTCAGGCGAGGGGCCGTGGCCGCAGTTGTGGAAAAGGCAAGAGCGTGCCCTGATCAGATACCCTGTATTCGTGTCTCAGATACCCGAGAAGCCCTCTCCCGGCTTGCCGTCCACTTTTACAGCCGTCCTTACGAACAGATGAATCTTGTGGGGATCACCGGCACGAACGGCAAGACAACGATCAGCTACCTGCTGGAATCCATCCTGGAAAAGGCAGGGCGAAAACCGGGGGTGATAGGAACCGTAAGCTACCGATTTCCTGGCCATGTCTACAAAGCCCCCGTGACCACTCCCGAATCCCTGGATCTCATGCGAATCATGCGGGAGATGGCTGACGAAGGAGTGAGCCATGTCCTATTGGAGGTCTCCTCTCATGCCCTGAACCAGGGCCGGACCCGGGGTTGTCCATTCAGGGTCGCCATTTTCACCAATCTTTCCCGCGATCATTTGGATTATCACGGTTCGATGGAGGCCTATTTTGAGGCAAAAAGTGCGTTGTTTACCTCTCTCAAGAAAGAGGGCGCCGGGCAGGGCGGAACCGCCGTTATCAACATGGATGATCCCTGGGGGAAGACCCTGAGTGAGAGAACAGAGGCCGAGGTGGTTACCTACGGGATCCGGAATACCGGTGATTTTCAGGCCGAGGACATCCGGATGAGCGAGACCGGAATGAGCGTCAGGCTCAAAACTCCGAAAGGATCGGTAAACGTACGATCAGCACTCGTTGGGGACTTCAATGTGTACAATATGCTGGCCGCCGCCG
>Ga0315542_1000023_pt1 | contig 66010 bp, 57 predicted proteins | sample SalMarSW160120MG_FD_202541 | JGI IMG/M metagenome (GOLD analysis project Ga0315542, IMG submission 202541) | Salt marsh sediment microbial communities from the Plum Island Ecosystem LTER, Massachusetts, United States - Salt Marsh Sediment SW1601-20 ...
TAATCCAAATCCGAGAAGAGGCAGGCTGCCTGAGTTCCCCGGCAGTATAGGTAAATCCGGACGGTGAACTATTAAATCCAGTATCCAGTGTGAAAATGCAACTGCGCCAATTACAAGCCCGGCTTTGCTGTTCCAAATCCATTTCGCTATCAACCCGGCAACTGCCGAAATGATTAACGCACCGACCAATGAGTGACTGTAATAAGCATGTATTATTACAGCACCGTAAGAATGGTGCGCGGCGTTTATCGGTGCAAAGCTTTCAACACCGGAAGATACAAGTATTATGAAAACAATATCCAGCAAATAAGTACTTACCATCAGTGCCCATAGCGGTACCAGCGGTGTTTTTGATTTGACTGCGGCGGCGAATCCGAAATGTCCGGCTGTCATTTCTCTTGTCTCCTATATTTATTCAAATAAATATTTTAAATATTCTCTTTAATTTTGGAGCATACAGCGCAATTAAAACTTAAATAATTTCGGCAATGGAAATTCTAATTAAATGTGAAAACTGATTCACAAGTTATACTATATCATTTATTGAATTATTAAATAGTAGTTTTAATCCGCTTTAGACTATGAGAATTTAGGAATTATCCGCATGTAGATGGTTTTAATATAACATATTCGTTTAAAAAATCAATATGAGTAACCCGTTTTGTGAATTGAATAATAATATATATTAAATGAATTTTTCGATATAAAAATATTTTCAAAAACGCGTTAAATTGTCACCGTGAGCGGAGTCGAACGGTGAATATAAGTCTTCTCCCAAAGAGATGGATTTCCAGACTACGCCCAGATTGACACAGGTGTCTATTATTACACTAATTTTTAAATGATTTTTTATTTCACACAACTGCTTATGAGTAATATTTATGTACTTTTTTACGAAGGGAGAGGTTGGTAGTGTCCTAGTTTGTATTATTATTTTTACAAAAAGATGTCATGGCGAGCGGAGTCGAGCCATAACACTCTTTAATTTAATTAAATCCCTCGACTTCGCTCGGGATGATTAAAAATAATTTTCAAGATTTAAACAAATTAGGACACTACCGAGAGATTTATCGCAGAGTGATCCCTTCGGGATTTTCAATAATATCTCCACATTTTTAATTTTATCGTAATTTTTTTTTAGCAAGAAGAGATTTCTCGCGGCTGTCTGCCGTCTGGTAAGTTGGTTCTTTTTCCTGTCCGCCTTCTGGCGGATTACGTTAAGAAAAGAACAAAAACCTTCAATTAAAAAGCGTCAATCCTTTAACAAGCCTGGATTTGATTAAGCCATAGAAAGAAAATTTACCTGTATATTTCCATCCGAGTTGCAGCCCGCACCGGCTGCAAAATGTATATGTCCATGCATGATCTTTAAACCAGGTAAATGCTGAAGTTGGAATCCCTTCTTCGCGGCAGCCTTCTGCAGTTCGGAAAGTAATAATATCGAAAGTATATCCTTCCGGATTTGTAAAATGGAATTCCGTTTCACCGTCGTATGGGAAACGTTCTTTATCTTCCGTAATTTTTTTATGACACGCTAGACATAACCAGTCATCCGGTTTAAGTTCTGTTTGAATTTTAACTTCACTTTCAGGTTCTGTTTTAGCTACACTAATTTGATTTTGATTTTCTTCCACGTTCATTTTATCCCTTTAGATGCCTTATATAAAATATCAAATTTACTTAAAAGTTGCAGAGTAAAATGAGGACAGCTTAAGATATCCGGTATTTTACATCCGGTATCAGGAATATTGCAATATTTTATCATTTAAATTATATTTACTCACAGCTGAAATTCCAACACCCCGTTCTGACTGCAAAAATTATTGTAAATTTAGTGATCTATATGGTTTGATAGTAAAATCAAATTTATTTAGTATTATAAAAATTTCACACGTAAATAAGATTAATCAATGAAACTTACCAGAATCATCTCGCCGGTATTAGAGAAAGAATTAAAAGAAATCGCCGGAATGAACGATGAGGAAGTTGAATTATACATGAGTCTCCTCACCAAAAAATGCTTAAGAAAAAAAGATTATTTACTTATGCCCGGGGATATATACCGCTATGTTTCTTACATTATTAAGGGCTGTATGAGACGCTACATAATCGATGAACATTCTAAGGAAATAATTTTGAATTTTGCAATGGAAGATCATTGGGTAGGCGATCTTGAAAGTTTTGTTTTTCAAAAACCTACGGACTTTTATATGCAGACTCTTGAAGATTGTGAACTGACTCAGCTTTCAAGGGAAAATTTCTTCCGGGCTTGTAATGATATTCCGAAGTTTAAGATATTTCATGATGATAAGGCACGGCGCAACCACTTTAGTGCTCTAAAAAGATTATCGAAAGCAAAATCCGCCACTCCCGAAGAAAAATATCTTGATTTAATGGAAAAGCAGCCCCAAATTTTTCAAAGAGTTCCTTTACATTATATAGCATCATACCTGGGAATTGAACCTGAATCTCTCAGCCGGATTAGAAAAAGAATTGTTATCCATCCTCATACTTCTTAACCAAAGTCAAGGAAATAGACCCCTCCAGCAATTTATGTTTGCATTGTAACAACGGTATTATAAGATATCATTTCAATCAACAAAATTTAACGGAGGTTAAAATGGCACACTTATTAATCAGGCACAAAGTAAAAGATTACCATGCATGGCAAAAAGTTTTCGATGGGTTTATTGATACAAGGAGAGCAGGCGGGGAAAAAACATTCCAAATACTTCATACGGATAACGACAGAAATAATCTTGTTGCATATTTTGAATGGGACAGTCTTGAAAATGCAAAAAAGTTTACGAACAGTTCCGAATTGAAAGAAGCTATGGGCAAGGCAGGTGTTGTTGAGCAGCCTGAAATTTATTTCCTTGAAGAATATACGGAAGGAAAGGTTTAACGTATTTCAGTTCACTAAAAAGGTAGTGCTCTATTTTTCGGTATAATAAATTAAATAAATCATGGTGAGCGGAGTCGAACCATGACTTAGATAAACAAATTAGGACACTACCTATAAAAAATAATGAATTTATATTTAATAAAAATTAATGAGGTGCAGCTATGTCAAAGAAATTAAAAGTACTTGTAACAGGTGCAACAGGAAACACCGGCTCGCTGCTGGTGCCTGCACTGCTGAAAGCAGACGTTGATGTCCGCGTATTTGCAAGGAATGAAGCAAAAGCAAAACCGATAAAGGATCTGGGAGCCGAAGTAGTAATTGGTGATCTTGATGATCCGGCAGCCATTTTACCGGCAGTAAAAGATGTCGATAAAATTTATCTTTTAACCTGGAACGGCCGGACTCAGCTTAAGCAGGCGGAAAACGTAATTAACGCTGCCAAGCATGAAGGAGTTTCACATATAATCAGGCATTCTATGTGGGGAGCGGACAAAAGCCGTATTATTAAACAAGGTTATGAAATCGAAGAGATGGTTAAGTCTTCAGGGCTGCAATGGACCATTCTTAAACCGACATTTTTTATGCAGAATACAATGATGGCGGCACAGACAATTTCCTCGGACGGAGTAATATACTGGGATATGAAAGACGGCAAGCTCGGGATGATTGATGTACGGGATATTGCCGATGCCGCTTTCGCAGTTATTGTTGGAAAAGGCCATGAAGGCAAGAGCTATATTTTAACAGGCCCTGAAGCAATATCATTCAACGATGTGGCAAAAATTTTCTCCGATGTGCTGCATAAAGAAGTTAAGTACGTTAATGTTCCCCATGAAGCTTCTATTCAGGCAATGACGGGAATGGGAATGCCGGAGTGGATTGCAGAAGGTTATGCTGAACTGGATGAAGGATTTGGTGAGAACTTTGCAAACGACACAACAAAAAATGTTGAAAACCTTACATGGCATCCGGCAAGGTCCTTTGAGCAATTTGCTAATGACTTTGCACATGTATTCAGCAGTGAACATGTTTCCGCGTAATATTAGAGTGACTAAAATGTAAACACTGTGTCTTTTCGACCGAAGGGAGAAATCATTCTCGATAATCAGATTTCTCGGTCGTCCAAAGGACTCCCTTGGAGAAGACTCCCTCGAAATGACAATGAAACTTTTTGGTAACTACCCGTCCTACATTTAAATTCATTAAGGGAAAGCGCAGCAGCTTTCCCTTTTTTATTATACTTTCTTTCAACCCTCAATTTGCCATAAACCATTTACTTAAATGTTTCAGAGGAAAATGAAAATAGCTGATTGTATTAAGTAACTTGGATTTAATAAAAAATTCTTGAAATAATTTATCATTTAACTTAAGTTTGTTTTAGGAGATAGTTTAACACCCCGTTAGACCACAATAAACCGGTGGGGAAATGCTGTGAGTTTTTGAGAGAAGCATTGCTGGAGGGTATAATTGAATTTAAATAAAAAAAATAGATGAAATCTTGGAAGATGAGAGAATAATAAAACTAGTTAATCGTTCTATTAATAGAGTTATAGGACAGGATTCTGTTTTATTTACTAATGATGTTAGTGAACTATCTATTTCTCATAAGTTAGCCGAGTACATACAGCCGCGTTTCTCAGAATATAATGTTGATTGTGAATATAATAGAAATGTTGAAAGTGAAGATTTACGGAAAAAAAATATATTTGACTGGAGAAACAAACGGTATTAATATAATTCCAGATATAATTATTCATGAAAGGGGAATAAACTCAGAAAATCTTTGCGTAATAGAAGTTAAAAAAGTTTCCCAAAGAGACACGGATATCGAGTATGCAAGGACAAAATTAAAAGCTTGCACTACAAGTGTTAGTGAAAACTTAAATTTTCAGCTTGGAATTTTAATATTATTTACAACTGGAAATACACCTGACTATCAGATTGAGCTTTACAAAAATGGGGAATTATTATAGGAATAGGTTTATAACTAAAATTCTAAGTACTAAAATGCAAACCATAATTGAAAATTATTGTTTTGTTACAAGCTTGCTATTAAAATAAGAGAGAATTTATAAGTATACTTTGCCAAGCTTAACTTAAATTTGTATTTTTCAAGTAGTTGTTATAAATATGTTCTAATAACAAAATTCCTTCACTACCTGTTGTTAGTAAATAAAAATTCAGACTCCCAAATAATAAGTTTATCAAAAGTTGAAATGACCAAAGTTGAATAGGCAGAATAACATACTTAGTCCTTTTGATTTTGATGATTATCTTGTAAATATCAAAGATAGGGATATATCAAAATCAAAATACGACTTTATAAGAAAAGAAATTAAGGGGAAAATAAATATTGACAGTATTTACTTTTCCGGAGACATTCCGACAATTTATTTTAAGACTATAACAAGATTCAATAACAATAATCTTAAAAAGATTTGTCTATTACATAAATCTATATGGAATCAACGGAAAGTTCCTCTTTTATTTGTTTCTACTCCCACTGAATTACGAATCTACAATTGTTTTGAAGAGCCAATTAATCCCGATCAAAATTTAGAAAAACTAAGCCAATTAGAACTTGAAAATTATTCCATTAAGGATACGCAAGAACATTTAGAACATCTTGTATCTATTCTTGGTAGAGTTGCAATCGATAGTGCAGAATTTTGGAAAGACAACTTAATTTCACGAAAATTAAAACCACAAAAACGGGTAGATGCGGTTCTTGTTAAAAACTTAAAGGAAACAAAAGATGTTCTACTTAAACGCAAAATACCTTCAAATGTAATCCATGATATTCTAATCAGATCGCTATTTGCGTTTTACCTTGAAGATATAGGAGCATCGGATGACAAATTTTATGCTCAATTTCAAAAAGGAGCTAAAAGTTATTTTGATCTATTAACATATAAAAAAGCGACATACGATTTCTACAAATTTCTTGAGATAAAATTTAATGGAAACCTGTTTCCGGTGACTGATGTTGAAAAAGAAAAGATTACAGATAAAGAATTATCTTTAATCTCTGCATGTTTTCGGGGAGATGAAATTAGTAGCGGCCAGCAAACATTATGGAAGAAATTTGATTTTAGTGTAATTCCTATTGAGCTAATAAGTGAAATCTATGAAATATTCCTAAACAAAACCGATAAAGAAAAATCGGAACAAGGAGAATATTATACACCTCACAGCTTGGTTGATTTCATTCTGAATGAAAAATTACCCTGGGCGGATAATAAGAACAGAAATTATAACCTCAAAATTTTGGATATCGCATGCGGATCGGGAATTTTTCTTGTAGAAAGTTATAGAAGATTAGTTGACCGCTGGCATTTTACTAATAAAAGGAAACCGGAATTCAATGATCTAAAAAAAATATTACTCAACTCAATATTCGGGTTTGAAATAAATCCCGAATCAATAAAGGTAGCTTCATTTAGCCTTTATCTTGCTTTGATTAGTTATTTGAATCCCAAAACTATTTGGAGTCGGAAATACATACGTTTTCCATACTTGATTTTTGAACCTGGAAATTCAAACAAGAGAAAACAAGGTTATAATTTATATAGACAGAGCTCACTTTCAAACACTATAGAAAAACAACCTAAGTTTGATCTTATTGTTGGCAACCCGCCTTTTAAAAGTGCTAAGACCGGTTCTATTGAAAAAGAAGCAAGCACATATTGCAAAGTAAAAGGATACGCACAAGAAATGGTTCTGCCTTTTTTAGATAGAGCAAGTTATTTCTGTAATGAAAAAGGTCAAGTGGCAATTTTATCTACAAGCAAGATTCTATTTAACAAATCCGGTGGTTACCAAAAGTTCAGACATTTTCTGTTTAATGAAAATTATGTTGAAGCTGTATTTAATTTTTCAGCGTTGCGCAAAGCGAGAAAGGGTCAGGGTAAAAGTATTTTTGCCGATGCAGTTGGCCCGGCTTGTGTACTTTTCTACATGAATAATACACCGGAAAAACAGGAACAAAAGATAACCTATGTTTGTCCCAAGCCAACTATAAGAAATCAATATTCCGATGAATTGATTCTTGATTCTCTTGATTTTTATTATTTACCAAGACAAGAATGTAAAAAGACGGATACAATTATCTGGAAAACCGCAATGTGGGGAACAGAAAATGATTTTGAACTTATTAAAGTACTCTCGGAAAAGAAACAATTAAATGATTATTTGACGGAGGAAAATGGTTGGTATAAAGGTGAAGGATTTAAATTATTAACTCTTACTAAAGATAATAGATACATCAACGAACAAATTGCGGATATGCAAATTGTTGAATCTAAAGATTTGCAGCGTTATTATACTCCTTCCCGAGTGTTAAATAGAGATTTAAGAACTGTATTAACTGATGATAACAGACAATTTTATTTCAATCATTACAAAGTTTCCGAAACTCAAAAATTGCCAAAGATTACCGTTTTTAGGGCAATAGGAAAAATTGAGGCTTATTACTCCCCACACTTATTAATAAAGAGGGGACAATCAAATAAGCAATTTTGTGCTTCTTTTCTTGATTATGATTGTTGTTTTAAGCATTCTGTATATGGTGTTACTTTTAAGAAACAAAGACTCAGCACTTACGAAAAACAAATCAAAGTAAATATTTTAAAAGCTTTAACAGGATATCTTAATTCTAAATTTGCTTCATATTACCTTTTTTTGAGTACAATTTCATGGGGAATTGAAAGAGAAGAAGTAAGTCCAAATGAAATGTTATCCCTTCCTGCTTTACCCTACGAATTAACTGACGATGAAATAACTGAATTAGCTAAAAAAGTTGATGAAATTTCAAAAGAACTTAAAAAAGATATTTTCCCTGATGAGAACAGAATTTCATATGTAGAAAATGAAATAGATCAAATAATTTATAATGCTTTAAATCTTTCTCAAAGAGAACAATATTTAATTGAAGACGTATTTAATTACGATATAGATTTATTTCAGGAAGGTGAAAATTCAAAAGCATTATTACCTATTAATCACAACGGTAATGAACTTAAAGCGTATCTTAAAATTCTATGTGAAGATATTAATGAACACTTCGAATTTTCCGAGACCAGAGTATGGGCAAGTATTTGGGAAATGCCTGTTAACATTCCAATGCAATTAGTAGCAATTCATTTTACGAATGAGTACAAAGCCGGGCACATTCACACAATTCAAAATTCAGAAGGACTAAACAAACTTATTAGGACAATAGACAACTATTCTTATGAAAAATATTCTTCAAGTGTTTACTTCCGAAAAGTAATAAAATATTATAAAGGAGATATAATTTATATCATTAAGCCTAATCAGAAAAGATTCTGGTCGAGATCACAGGCAATGCAGGATAGTAACTCTATTTTATTGGAAATTATTAACTCCGAGGAGGAATGAGCCTTTCTTCAAAAAATGTAAAACTTGCTAAAATCGGCTTTGAGTATAAATGTCTATTTATTCTTATAGATGGCTATCATCTAATGAAAGCCGCAAATAAATATTCCATTGATTGGGAAGAAGAACAAATAACCGCACAACTAATACACTATATTAAACATTCTCCATCCAGAAACAAATGGAAGATTCATGTAGAACCTGAAGTAAGAATTTATACAAATAAAATTATAGACGGTAAGAAATTACCCAAAGAAGCAGCAAAAATAGATTTAAAAATGCTTTCGTGGCAAACGAAATCCGAGAATGAAGATTTATATCATATAGAAGCAAAAAATATTTGTGAAAAAGATTGGATTAAAAATTCTGGTGCGACTGTGAGTTCATCATATCAATTAAATCGTTATATAGATACTGGAATTTCAAATTTTTTCTCAGGGTACTATCCTTCAAATGGTTGTGTCTGTGGTTATATACTAAATGGAAATAATGATAGTATTATTAACAAATTAAACATTAATTTACAGAAAAAAGGATTAAACCAATTACAGATTTCTAAAACAATAAATAGACATACATTGATTTATAAAATAATATCTAATCAAAGCGAATTGATTAATATTTTTTTCGATTTTCAGTAGGATAATGTCATCAAATCCTATTGGGAATCTATATCTCTTAATTTTATCCCCTTGTTCATAATCTCACTAAAACATTCCATGCCGCTGTAGATAACACCACCGTAACCGCGGCCGGGCTTAGCCTGGGAATCTGACATTGCAAATACTTTCTAAATCAAGTTCACAACTGACTGTTTTTTAATCCTGGATTTTTGAATTTGGAGTAGAAGGGTGTTTAAATTTTTTTACCCACCTCTAAATCTCCTCCTAGGAGGAGACTTTCATATTCATTCATGTCATTTTATTATTAGTTCTATCTCGTTATCTATCAATAAAACTGCATTTAAAAACGAAAGATATTTAGATAAGAAGAATTATATTTTGCATTATCTTTAGGTTCCGTTATCATCTCCAGGGAGATTATTGTCCCCTCCTTCGGAGGGGGGAGGGGTGGGTTTTTTACTTATTTCATCCTTTTACTTTTTATTTATAAAAGCAAAAGTAAATTTATCTAAAATTTATCCTCATCCTTGTATAATCTCGTTAAAACATTCCGGACTGCTATAGATAACATAGTCATAACTGTAAATGGATTTAGTCCGGACTTCTGACATTGCAAATAATTTCTAAATTAAGATAACTGAAAGATTGTTTTTTAAATACTGATGAACTGAATTAATTATAGAAGTAGTTTCATATCTTGACCCACCCCCGGCCCCTCTCAGGGAGGGGACGATATGCTTATTTGAAAAATTTACTTTACCTTTAAAAAATTGAACTTAAATTAATATACTTGTCTTTATATGTTTAATAATGAAGAGAGGACTAGAAATGCGAAGACATGAATGATAATGGAAGTCCCCCCTGGCGCAAAATCACAGTTTAGGGGCAGGCCCTCCACCTTAGGGGATTTAGCCTGTCCGGCGTAGTCCGACAGTTGCCGGACGAAGACGGAGGGCGGATTTATTATCAATTATCTTATCCCCAGCCTTTTATAATCTCGTTAAAACATTTCGGACCGCTGTAGAGAAAACCGCCGTAACTTCTACCGGGCTTAGTAAACAACTGTCAATTATTATTTCCTCTTGCCCGGCATGGAGACAAAAACTTTTAAGGAGCAACCTTTTTCTTAAATATGCAGTCTAATCTACAAAACAGTACTAATTTACAGGAGGAGTAAAATGCTTAAAAATATATTAATCTTATCTATCCTAATCTTAACAGCGGCCTGCTTTAATTCTTACAGCCAAAACTTGAAAGTAATTGAAGAGAAAACTTTCCGGATACAGCCAGGGAAAAATCTAAAGGTTGATGCATCAGGCGGGGGAGTATCAATTACTTCCTGGGATAAAAATGAAGTTTATATTAAAATATTGGGAAATGAAAAGACAAAAGACAAAATGAAATTCGAATTTAAGAATGACGATGATAGGGTTGAAGTAATTGCAAAAAGAAAACATTGGCTCACAGATTGGTTCTCAAACGGGATTAAGATGAGAATTGAAATTACGGTACCTAAAAATTTTAATACAAAAGTAGAAACCGGCGGCGGGGGCATAAGCATTCAAGGTATTTCCGGGAATATATATCTATCAACATCAGGCGGGGGCATAACATTTAAAGATGTCAGCGGTAAATTTAATGTATCCACATCCGGAGGCGGTATAACAGGGATTAATTTTCAAGGTGATCTCGATGCTTCGACTTCAGGAGGAGGCATAAGCTTAAGCGGCCGCGATTCCAAAATAAAAGCAGAAACTTCCGGCGGAAGTATCTCGCTTGATTATGAAGGAGTTAATAAGGGCATTTACTTAAGCACATCGGGCGGAGGTATACGAATAAATCTCCCGGAAGATTTTAATGCATCTGCAAAATTATCTACATCCGGCGGCAGAGTTAGTTGTAATTTAACAGCTAATAACATTAAGAAAATTTCATCTACAAAATTTGTAGCAGATCTAAATAAAGGGGGCAATCTTCTTTATGCAGAAACTTCGGGGGGAAGCATTACTGTTTCAAAGAAGTAAAGCTGATTCCAACCCTCCCTTCACTTTATTAGTCTTGCCGGCCCTTGGCGGAGGGAGGATAAAGAAGGAGTTTAATAATTTACTGCTATTTCGCTTTCCTTCACGTAAGAATATTTGTTGATATAAGTCCGTTTATGATTTATGTAAAGGACAGCAAATCTCCGGCTTTTTATAATTTCCTCAAAACATTCCAGTCCGCTGTTGATAACGCCGCCGTAACCGCGGCCGAGCTTTAACCATGCATTTTACATTGCAAATACTTTCTAAATCAAGATAACCGGCTGAATGTTTTTTAATCTTGGATTGTTAAATTTGGAATAGACAAAAGTTAATTAGTTCCTTTGACCCACCCCTACCCCCTCCCAGGGAGGGGACGATATGCACATTTGAAGAATTAACTTTACATTAAAAAAAAATTGACTTAAAATAATACACTTATCTTGATATGTTTAACAAAGAAGATAGAATTAGAAATGCCTAGATATAATTGGTAATGAAAATCCCCCCCGGTGGAGGGGATTTTCATTTTCATTCATATCAATATAATGCCCGTTTTATCTTTTTATATGTCAATAAAACTGTATATAAAAACAAAAGATATTTGGTTAAGAAAAATTATTTTTCGGCTTATTTTTTGGACTTCTTTATCATCTCAAAGAAATATGTAGTCCCCTCCTTTGGAGGGGCAAGCCTGTCCGGCATAGTCCGGCAGTTGCCGGACGAAGACGGAGAGTGGATTTATTACTAATTTCATCCTTTGACTTTTTATTTAAAAAAGTAAAAGTAAATTTACATTAAACTTATCCCCAGTCTTTTATAATCTCTCCAAAACATTCCATGCCGCTGTAGATAACACCACCGTAACCGCGGCCGGGCTTAGTCCGGGAATCTCACATTGCAAATACTTTCTAAATCAAGTTCACAACTGACTGTTTTTTAATCCTGGATTTTTGAATTTGGAGTAGAAGGGTGTTTAAATTTTTTTACCCACCTCTAAATCTCCTCCTAGGAGGAGACTTTCATATTCATTCATGTCATTTTATTATTAGTTCTATCTCGTTATCTATCAATAAAACTGCATTTAAAAACGAAAGATATTTAGATAAGAAGAATTATATTTTGCATTATCTTTAGGTTCCGTTATCATCTCCAGGGAGATTATTGTCCCCTCCTTCGGAGGGGCAAGGGGTGGGTTTATTACTTATTTCATCATTTTACTTTTTATTTATAAAAGTAAAGAATTTTCGCTGTTTCGTCTTCTCTTCTCCATATTATCAATCATTAAAAATCATCAAAAGTTTTTTGTCCATTTTTCAAAACTTTCGTTAGGTTTTCCTGCAGGATAATGCCAATCCGGTTTTAGTTTCAAGCCTTCCTTGCTTCTCCAAATGAAATCGATAGCGGGTTCTATGCGGGATACATCCGGAATTTTCAAATAATATAAATTGGTGCCGTCCAGCTTTTCTTGACTAATTTCCGAATTTATACCCTGTGCCTGCAAAGCGCTTAGAATGGTTTCTGCCTGGTCTTTATCATGAGTGGCCCAAACGAATCCGCTTGAGCCATTATTAAAATCTATTTCATCGTATTCAATATTAATCTTTAAAGATGTTCCGAATGGAATTTCCAGTTTTTCACCATTCTCAAGCTCTATTACACCGATATCCTTGTAAAAGCCGTTAAAAATTTTTTTCACCATTATAAATCCGCTATTTCATCAGCATTAATTTCTTTGTCTGAACATATCCGCCTGCATTCAATCGATATAAATAAATACCGCTTGCTAATTTACTTTTGGCGGATGAGGCATTAAATTCAGTTTTATATGAACCGGACATCAGTTCTTTATTTACAAGCGTAGCTATTTCTCTTCCAAGCAGATCATAAACTTTAAGAGTTACAAATGACTGTTTGGGAATACTGAATTCTATTGTCGTTGATGGATTAAATGGGTTAGGATAATTTTGCTTTAATATGAATTGCTGCGGAAGTGCATTACCGGTTATTTCCTTAACAGCTGTAACTCCGCCATTTGTAGTATGCAAAATGACTCCGGCATCTCCTACAACCCATCCGATATGGGCATCAATAAATGAGAATGCTTTAAGGTTATAAAAATTACTAAAATAAAAATTACTTTGCTCCCAACTCGTGCCTCCATCAGTGGTATGAAGTATAACTCCATGTTGTATTCTATTGATGCCGGTTGCCCAGCCGCTTGCCCAGCCATTTTGAGAATCGATAAAAAATATTCCGTCTAAATTCATACCATTCAACTGTTTCTGTTTAATCCAGTTTTGTCCGCCATCTGTGGTGTGCGCAATTACAGTATTTGTATCCAAAGGTCCTACCGCCCACCCCTCTGTACTATTAATAAACGACAGATCATCGAAAGATCCTGCTAAATAGCTGGAGGTTTGCTGCCATGTATTACCTCCATCTGTTGTTCTAATACATCTTCCGAGATAACCTACAGCAACACCTGTATCTGCATTAAAAAATTTGCCTGCGTAAAAATCATTTCCTTGCTTTGTATTTTGTGAAGTCCAGTGGGTACCGCCGTCGGTTGTATGCAGTATAGCTCCCAACCCGCCGAAAGCCCAACCGTTATTCGCATCAACGAAGTCAAAGTCAATTAAGTATGGGGCTGAGGTTGATTTTTCAGACCAGGTTTCACCACCGTCTGTTGTACTTAATATGGAGCCGTTATCTTCCGCTGCCCAGCCCTTATTAGCATCCCAAAAGTATACACCATAAATGAAGGGGCCTTTAGCAATTGAACGTTTAGTTACCCATGTTTGTCCGCCATCGGTAGTTTTTAGTATAGTATTATCCCATCCCACTGCCCAGCCGGTATTGGCATCGATGAATTGTATATCTTCAAGATTAACATTCGTTCCGCTCGTTTGCTGTACCCAGCCACTGGATTGTGCAAAAACGCTTCCTGTAAAAAACGCTAACATAACAACAGCCTGGAAAAATAAACGTGTATGCAATAATTTAATGTTCATTTGAATCTCCTTAGGATTATTTGTATAATTTTTTTGTTTATTTCTTTTAATAGTGAGGAATTAACAAAAACCTTCTCCTGGCTATTTCCTGTAAGAGTTTGTCATTTGCCGGCAATAACGAGATTTTTATAAACTCCTTCTTGCACATTATTTTACTTCATCAGCATCAATTTTTTTATCTGAACAAATCCGTTCGCATTCAATCGATAGAGATAAACACCGCTTGCTAAATTCGAAGCATTAAATTGTGTCTTATATGAACCTGCCTGTAGCTCTTTATTAACAAGTGAAGCCTCCTCTCTTCCCAGCAAATCGTAAACTTTAAGAGTTACAAATGATTGTTTGGGAATACTGAATTCTATAGTAGTTGAAGGATTAAATGGGTTCGGATAATTGTTTGATAGTTTATAACTTTTCGGTAAGCTTGATATTGTCTCCACTGCAGTAATAGCGCTATAAGTGTCTTGAATTCTGTAAGAGTTGTCCCATCCGGTACCATTCCAGGACTGTCCGGTTATTTCGATTAAATTATTATTTGCATCATAGCTCTGGGTGCCCTGATCTGAATTAACCCAGGCAGATCCTCCCCAGGTTTGATTCAACCAGCCGGTTTGTAAATTATTAGCATCAAAAGTATTTGTACTTTTAGAATCATTCACCCAGGTATTTGAACTCCAGGTCTGACCTATAGACCCTGTTTGATTGTTGTTTGAATCATATGTGTAATCCCATGTGGAACTATTAACCCACATTGAACTTTGCCAGGTCTGAATAGTGTGAGTAGAGATTAAATTATTGTTATAGGTATAGGTTTCCTTGAAATTATTTACCCAGGTTGAACCATTCCAGATTAGCGATGAATCAGCAAGCATATTATTATTACCATCGTAGGAATTGCCAAGTTTTTGCCAATTCTGCCATGCGGATCCATTCCATTGTTCCAATAGCATATCGGTAAGTAAATTATTTCCATTGTAAGTGTAAGTCCATCTTAGGCTATTTACCCAGGTTAAACCATTCCATCCCTGAGTCGTTTTTGTGATGTTATTATTGTTGCCGTCATATGTTAGAATATCTTTATAATTGTTTCCCCAGGCAGAATTGATCCAGGACTCGCCAAATTGTTCAATAACATTATTATTACTGTCATAAGTAAATGTTGTCTTTTCATCATTTCCCAGACCGGACCCTGAATTTGTTTGCAGCAGGTCAGTTATAAGGTTATGATTTGTATCATAAGTGTATGTATCCTTTGATTGGTCCGTCCAGGCAGATCCTTTCCATTGTTGATTAAGGGCTTCTGTTAAAAGAAAACCATTTTGTGTTGTAACTGTTTTATTAAATTTTTGCGAAGCATCTTGCAAAATCCCATTTGTGCTTGAAAAATTCTGTTTGTTTAGTAAATCTGTCCTCCAGTCTTTAATGTGTTGAAGTTTTTCGATTCTTGATATTAAAAAAGAAGTTTCATCTTTCACATTATTCTGGGCAAATAAACTAAAAGAAATGAATAGTAACGGAAGCGAAATGGTTATTAAACGTTTCATTTAATTCTCCTTTATGATTTTAAAATAATTTTTTAATTGTTCTTATCAGATGAACGTGTGTTTTGAACTCAGCGTGTGATTTTTTAACAACCCGTATAGACTACTTTTTGATCTGGTACAATGTAGGAATTAACAAAAACCATCTCTTGGCTATTCCTTCCAGAATTTTGTCATTTTATTACATAAAGAGAAAAATGTGATAATTGAAGTGAATTTTAAGACTAGAGCTTATTTGAATTTCGATTCTGGCGGGGAATAAGTAATTATTGATTTTTGTATTGTGATGGTGAGATCCCAAATTGTTTTTTAAAACTCCTGGTGAAATTAGCCTGGTCTGAGAAGCCAACCTGGTAACATATTTCCGCAATGTTTCCGGCGTTTTGTTTCAGAAGATCTGCAGCCCGCTGCAGACGCATTGATCTTATCAATTTTCCCGGCGGCTGATCAATTAAAGCATTTAATTTACGGTTAAGTTGTGCTTCACTCATATTTACCTGTTCTGCTAAAGACATAACATTAAAAGATTCTTTTTCCATATATTTTTCTATCAAGTCTAAAACATTCTTTAAGAACTTTTGATCGACTGAATCTGCAGTAACTTCATTCGGATGAATTATAGTTGCCGAACTGAATTTCTCACGAAGCTTCTTTCTCATCTCAACCAGATTCCTGATTCTTAACTGAAGCTCCTTTACGCTAAAAGGCTTAACAAGGTAATCATCTATCCGGGTTTCAAGTCCGGTGATTTTATCTTTCTCTGCAGCTTTAGCAGTAAGTAAAATGATCGGGATGTGACTTGTCTTTTCATCTGAACGAATATTTTTACTGAATTGAAAACCATCAACTTTAGGCATCATTACATCGCTTAAAATAAGATCGGGAATTATATCCTTTGCTTTAGTAAATCCTTCTTCGCCATCTACAGCTTCTTCGATTTTAAAAATCTCATTCAGGTTATCTTTTATGTATTTCCTAATATCATCATTATCTTCCACAACAAGGATTAAGGATTTGATCTCGTCATTATCCTTTTCGTCCGGAATTTCCAAATATTCCGTATCGATTAAATCCTCTCTTTCCGGCTTTATTTCGTCCCTAGTATTTTCAATTGCATCTGCTTCAATATTATTTTCCGTATTCTTTTGGTAAACGGGGAGTTGAATAGTGAAAACTGTTTCTCCGGGTTTGCTTGTAACGTTTATTGTGCCGCTATGTAAATCTACAAGTTCTTTAACCAGCGCAAGACCTATACCGCTTCCTCCTGAAACCCTTTTATCAACATTATCAACCTGGTAGAATCTATCAAATATGTTCTGAAGATCTTCTTCAGGAATACCGATGCCGTTGTCTCTTATTATTATCTTTATGAATTCTTTATCATTTCCCGAAACGGATGAAACTGTTAAAGAAATTATGCCGTTTTCGTGTGTAAACTTAAAAGCATTTGAGAGAAGGTTTGTTACTATTTTATCAAGCTTATCGGGTTCATAATCAATTATGAATGATTTCTTTTCACTTTCAAATTTAATGTTAATGGATTTGTCAACTGCAATTGCTTCAAATGAGTAGAATAAGTTTTTCAGAAAAGGAATTACATCTTTTCTTACCAATTTTAATTTCGTTCCGCCGGATTCAATTTTTGATAAATCAAGCAATTGGCTGACAAGCGTAAGCAGCCTGTTGGCGTTGCGCCTTGCAACTAAGAGTTTTTCTTCTATTTTATTATCGTTAATCTTTCCAAGAACGTTATTTATCTGGCCTATTACTAAAGTTAAAGGTGTTCTGAATTCGTGTGATATATTTGTGAAAAACCGTGACTTTAATTGATCTAGTTCTTTGATTTTTTGAGATTCAACATGCTCGATCCTCAGCTGGTTTCTTAATTTTATTCTACCGAGTTCATATTTTCTTATGCTGTAAAGAATAAAAAGTAAAATTATTACGAAGGATAAATATGCATACCAGGTATTCCACCAGGGAGGAGTAATAATAATATTTAATGATGTTCCTGTTTTATTCCATATACCATCGTTGTTAGAACCTCTAACCCGTAAAGTATATTCACCCGCATCCAGATTAGTAAATGTAGCTTCTCTTTTTGTACCAAGGTCAATCCAATTTTCATTGAAGCCTTCCAGTTTGTAAGCATACTTATTCTTAAATGATTCTTTAAAACTTAGAGCTGCGAACTGAAAGACGAGAATATTATCTTTATAAGATAATTCAATATTTCGATCTGCTGATATTCCCTTTATTATTACGGGTTTTTGCTTTGTTGATTCCGATGAGTAGTATTTCAATTGTGTAATAACAATGGGAGGAATGTATGTATTATTTTTTATACTGTCTGGATAAAATGAGTTAAAACCGTTAGGGCCGCCGAAAAACATCTCGCCTGTTTTGGGACTTTTAAAGTAAGCACTATAGCTAAACTCGTTGCTTTGAAGTCCGTCGGTTACATCATAATTTTTAAATTTTAAAATTTCCTTGTTAAGCTTGTTATCATAAGATATAGTAATTTTTGATATACCTTTGTTTGTACTGACCCAAAGATTACCGTGATCATCTTCCAAAATACCGTAGACAACGTCGTTGGGAAGGCCGTCATTTTCGGTATAAGCTGTAAATTGTCCGGTTTTTCTGTCAAGCAGATTAAGACCGCCTCCGTATGTGCCTACCCAGAGTCTGTCAGACCTATCTTCGTAAATTGAATTGACCTGGTCCTGACGCAGACTGGTCGGATCATTCGGGTTATATTTGTAATGAATAAAATGTTTTGTCTTTGGATCATATTTATTTAGACCACCGCCATCTGTTCCGACCCAAAGTATCCCTGATCGATCTACATAAACTTTTCTTATTATATTGTTGCTCAGGCTGTATTTATTTCCCGGCTCATGTTTGTATATAGCGTATCGGTTGGTTTGCGGATTAAGTTTGATTATACCATTTCCCCAGCTTCCAGCCCAGATGTTCCCTTTTTTATCTTCACATATTGAAGTTGAAAAATCGGGAACAATGCTTTTAAAACGAAGCGTTTGCGTACCCGAATCATTTGTTCTGTACAAACGGTCGAGCGCACCGGCGCCGATCCAAAGCGCGCCTGAACGATCTTCAAAGATTGAAGTTACCCAGTTGCTTGAAATGCTGTTGACATTGTTCTTATTAGTTAAGAATCTTACAAACTTATTTTTTTGCCGGTCGAACATTACAAGCCCACCGTGCCATGAACCAAACCAGAGCATGCCAGTATGATCTTCACAGATAGTTCTAATTGGGTCTGTAATCAATCCATTAGGTTGATCAGAATTGTATAAATAAGCATGAAATTTTTGTTTCTTCTGATAAAGTTTGTTAACGCCTCCGTCAACTGTTCCGATCCATAAAATACCGGAACGATCTTTATAGATTGATGTAATACTGTTTGAGCTCAGGCTATTGGGATTATTTGTGTCGTGATGGTAATGAAGGAAGTATAGTTTTTTACTCCCACCATTTAAATTATTTTTATTTTCCGAAAGAACTGCTTTGTTGAGACCATCTGCAGTTCCAACCCACAGCACATTTTCTCCCGGAAGTGCTGATGTAGTTACTTTTATAGATGTTATTTTGTCATCACTCAAACTGTTGGGATCTTTAGGATCATGTCTGTACCGGATGAAAGTAAGTAAAGAATCTTTGTTCGGAGGATTATCATCCATATTTATTTTAAAAAGTCCTTCATTTGTACCAACCCACATCGAATTAAATTGGTCTATGTAAATGGTGTTAATTTTGCCAAAAATATTTTTTAATAATCGATCAGGGAAATAATGCCTGAAACTTTCTTTTTCTGTATCGAATCTTTCAAGACCATAATTGGAAGCGATCAATAATCCCCCGGAATTATCTTCATAATAAATTTGATTAATGTTATTGGCATTAATCAAATTATTACCAGCATTAAAATTGTTTGCATAATGAATGAAACGGACATGATCTGAATAGTCTTTTCTATCAATATCTGAATTGCTAACCATTTTGTTAAGTCCGTTTTTTGTACCAATCCAAAGTATTCCTTTATTGTCTTCATACAGTGACAGGACTTCATCATTGTCAATGCTAGAAGAATCCCCTGGAATATTCTGGAAACAAGTAAAGCGTTCAGTTTTTCTGTCAAACTTATCTAGTCCTCCTCCAAGAGTACCTACCCATAATGTTCCGGAACTATCCTCACAAAGCGAATAAACCCAGTTATGGCTCAGGCTTGTTGAATCACCGGGAATATTTTTATAAACAGTAATATTATATCCATCATATTTATCCAGACCATCAAATGTACCGAACCAGATAAATCCTTGTTGGTCTTGCAGAATACAATTTACAGTGGATTGTGAAAGTCCCTGTTTTAGGGAGATATGCTCAAATACAGTTTTTTGTGCTTGTAAGAATGTTATGTTCCCCCAATTCAGTAAAACAGAAAGAAGCATAATTACGGTAAATTGAGCAAAGTGATGATATTTAATACGGTTCGTCAATTTAAAGTGGATTTAGTTTCCCATTGGTTTAATCCCGGAAATAAAATACAATATTAATTATTAAGAATGAAGTAAAAGGATAAGGAAAATTGGGATAAATCTGTTCAAAGTCCGCGGACTCCCACCTCGTCAAAGAAGGCAGACGGAGTTCTCAGCCATTGGTTAATTATATGCTGACAGCAGTTAATCTTATCCCCAGTTTTTCATAATTACATCTAATTTTCAAAGCTGCTGCAGAAAACGCCGGCGTAACCACGGCCGAGCTTAGCACGCGCATCTGACATTGCAAATACTTTCTAAATCAAGATAACTGGCTGGCTGTTTTTTTAATTCATGATTGATGAATTTGGAGAAGAAGGGTGTTTAAATTTTTTTACCCACCTCTAAATCTCCTCCTAGGAGGAGACTTATATTTTCATTCATATCAATCTAATATCAGTTTTTATCTTTTTATATGTCAATATAACTGCATTTAAAAACAAAGGACATTCGGTTAAGAAGAATTATATTTTGCCTTACTTATTAGGTCTTGTTATCATTTCCCAGAAGCGTATTGTCCCCTCCTTTGGAGGGGCAAGCCTGTCCGGCGTAGTCCGGCAGTTGCCGGACGAAGACGGAGAGTGGGTTCATGACCAATTATCTCATCCCCAGTTTTTCATAATCTCGCCGAAACATTCCAACCCGCTGTAGATAACGCCGCCGTAACCGTGGCCGGGTTTTGTCCATGCACCGGACAAATAAAGATTTTTTATTGGCGTCGAATGATCTAATCTTGTACTGCCTGAGTTGTCTACCGTTTGATCGAATCCGTAAATAGCTCCTCTGTAATTACTCGTATATCTCAAGTTAGTTAACGGCGTACCTATCTCCTTAACTTCAATTGCATCTCTCAACCCGGGAAGGACCGTACTTTCAACTTTATCGATCAGTATGTCAGCCATTCTTTCTTTTTCTTTATTGTACTCTTTCTTATTATTCTTAAAATAATCATCCGTGTATTTTTCCCAATGATCAAATCCTTGAATTGTTAAAATGTTAAGTGTGTTCTTTCCTTCGGGTGAATATCCTTTGTAAACATTATCGTAAAGCATTAAGCCGTATCCGCCGTTTTCCAGGTCTGCTTTTTTCATTAATTCATAACCGGCATCGTCATCATAACCGGGATTATAAAATATTTCGGTATCTGTAATTCCGGTTTCTTTAACCAGGTCTTTTTTAAGCCCGAGGAAAACCTGGAAACATGAAAGACTTACGCTCAGCTTTTCCATCTTTGCCAGGTATTCTTTCATTGCACTTCTATCATCCGGCATTTTGTCAAAAGTATCAAATGTATTTGCATTGGAAACCACAACCTTTGCAGTATACTTTTTCCCATCTGCGGTTACAACACCGTAAGCCGTGTTTTCTTTTGTAAGTATTTTTTCAACCCTGCTTCCGGTAATTACTTTACCGCCGTGTCCTTCAATAAACTTTTCAAAGGCATCGCTTATTTTCTGCGATTTTCCTCTCGGATAATATCCGCCTTCCTTTAAATAACTGAAAGTCGGCATAGCATAATAATAAGGTGAAAGCTTTGACGGCGGCAGTCCGTAATATCCCCATAACGAAGAAACAATAGCTTTAAGTTTCGGATTTGTTATTCTTGCATCAACAAGATTTCCCCAGGTTCGGTTGTATGCTTTTAGTATGTACGGAAAATCCTGTGCGAAGGTGTTCATATTAATTTTTCCTCCTGCGGCAGAATATTTTCCAATATCTTTTGTTATTCCCTCCATATCTTCAAATATTCCTTCTATCCCTGCTTTTTCTTCGGGGAATAATTCAATAAGATTGTTTATATATGCTTTAATATTTTTCTGCGGTACTCTTATATCATAATCCGGAAATATTATTCTATAAAGATTATGGTGCGGTTCAAATTCAACTTCTTTTATCTCAGGAAATCCGGAGATAAGATTGTGAATTCCGTTTCTCTCTCCTACAGTTGTAGAATGAAGCGATACATCAAAAACAAATCCGCCGGGACGTGTAAAAGTAGTTGCATATCCTCCGACTTTAGTATGCTGTTCAATTACCAACGGCTTAAATCCCTGTCGTGCAAAAGCCGCGGCACAACTTAATCCGCCTAAGCCTGAACCAATAATTATTGCGTCGTATTCGTTCTCATCTAAGTTTTTGCTAAAACCTTTTGGTAATGTCTGCCAGTCAAGCGATAATAGTGCTATTCCACAAAGCACTTTTTTTATGAAGTCTCTGCGTTCAATAAGATTTGCTCCCATTTTATTCTCCCTCTTTTAATTGATATCTTATTCCGCATTAAGAAAAGTTTTAATTACTCTGTAAAATTGGAGATTATAATTTTAATAAACAATATGTTTATGTGAGCTTCCGAATTTTCAGGCGCAGATGAATGAGTAAAAACGGTTGTCCACAGGACTCCTTCGGAGAAATCATTAAGAGCAGTTAATGTTTTTCACTTTAACCCAAATGGATAAATCTCGTCAGAGTCCGTGGACTCATACAGAGTCCACAACCATTGGTTAATGATATTGTATATTATCATTAACCAACAGCTTTATCAAAGGACAATATCTTCCTACTTTATCTGGAATGATTTGCTGGCAATAACATTTCCGTTTGAATCCTGTATTTCCACACGCCAATTACCTTTCCAGGCCGGTACGATAGTTTTAGCAGACCATGTGTGCCATGTTTTTGCTTTAACCGGCAAATTAATTTTTGCCATTTGTTTATCCTTATAAAACCAGACATGAGAAATTTCCGTCGTATCTATTTGGCTTGTGAGTCCCGTAAAGCAGTATAATTTTCCAACATCAGAATTAAAGACAGAATCAGTTCCTACCGGCTGCCTGTTTTCTATAGAAGTGCAGACAGCAATATCTGTAACTTTTATGTTTGATGAATTCTGGGCATATAATCCGCATGACAATAGAAGAGTTATCACGAAAGCGAGTGCATATTTTTTCATCTTAAATAAACCTCCATTTTGTTTTTAATAATTTAATCTAAAACCCAAACATAAATACAAGCAATTTCATCATACTACGTAATACTCTCTTTCCAGGGCACTACTATTTTTCACAAACTTAAACTATCAACTTTCCAACAAATCTTTTAATCCTTTAAGAACTACATTCCAAAAATTATCAGAATCCTTATATCTTTTTTCATCGCCGTTAAAATTATCTTCTGTAACTTTTAAATTAGTTCTGCTGTTCTCTTCATCCAGCTCATAAGTAACGTATGAATAATTTGATTCAACATCCGGCAGGCCGGAATCAATGCTTAAATCTTTGGTTCTTAACAATCGTCCGGGATCAATTTCTAAAATAATTCCTTTAACGTGAACTTTCTTTGTATCGGCATCCTGCCAGATAATTGAGCTTCCCTTCTTCCAATCAGAAATTACTTCGCTGTGGTACATGTATTGTTTTGTTAATTCCGGATTCGTAATTGCATCCCAGACTTCAGCCGGCGGCGCATCAATAGTTATAATTTTTTTTAAAAATAATACTTTATCCACAACATTTATCTTAATAAATTTTAGAACAATTTAAAATCTATTTATGAATTATTCCTTGATAACTATCATAATTAATTGGTTTTAATGTTAAATTAATATTATAATTCTTTAGTCATTAGATAAGAAAAATACATAAATGAATTTTTTTTCATCCTTCAATAAAGTGTTATCTGCCTTTGAAAAGCACAAAGTTGAATATATACTTGTCGGCGGGTACGCAGTTGCCCTATATGGTATTCCCCGTGCTACTAATGATATTGATATTTTTATAAAACCCGAAGAAAAAAATTTTAATAAACTAAGAGCTGCATTAAAAGAAGTATTTAACGATGACTCAATTGAAAAAATTATATTATCAGACAAGGAATTATATCACGTAACCAGGTACGGAACACCGGAAGGATATGCTATTGATATTCTGGTTCAATTAGGTGAGATGTTTAATTTTTATAATATAAAATCACATGAAATTGAAATTGATAAGATAAAAGTCAAAGTAGCTGATATTGACTCTCTTATAAAAATGAAAGAAAATACCCCTAGAAATATTGATAAAGAAGATTTATATTATTTAAAACAATTAAAAAAAAATGCCGGTATTTAAATACAAAACATACCAGGAAGCCCGTGATGCCTTAATAGTTAAAAATCCCGATGAAAACTATTACCGAATGCTTTCGGACTTCTATGAAACCTTCGGCAAGATTTTTACAAAAAGATTTCCGCATGGAGTCTATAATTTTAAAACTATTCAAGAAGCCCAAAAGCAAAAGGAAGACTGGATACTTAACCGCCTGCCGTGATTATTTTTTATCTACAAGCTTCATAGTGTTTGTATTATACCTCGGACCAATATCGGGATATTTTTTCATTAAATTTTCTATATCATTCAAATCTTCCGCACTAAGTTTTATATCTGCGGCCTTTGCATTTTCTTCCAGGTATTTAATTTTTTTAGTCCCCGGGATAGGAATAACATTTTCTCCCTGCGCCAGAACCCATGCAAGTGCTAATTGTGCCGGAGTACAGCTTTTCTTTTGTGCAAGGTCTTCAAAACCGGCAGCAAGCTTAGAATTATTCTCCCAATATTTATCGTCAAACCTTGGTATGGTTCTGCGAAAATCATTTTCGGGCATTGTTTCTCTTCTAACTGTATTCGTCATTAATCCGCGGGCGAGAGGGCTGAACGGGATTAAAGAAATATTAAGCTCACGGCAGACCGGCATAATCTCTTTTTCAACATCCCTGGTTAATAAAGAATATTCGCTTTGTAAAGCGGCTATCGGGTGAACCGCATTAGCTCTTCTGATTGAATCGGCAGATGCTTCGGATAAACCGAGGTAACGAACTTTTCCTTCCTTAACAAGATCCGCCATTGCTCCAACCGTTTTTTCCACAGAAACTTTCGGATCAATTCTATGCGCATAGTATAAATCAATTGTATCGATCTTTAATCTTTTCAAACTTGCTTCGACAGCTTTTTTTATATATGCAGGCGAACAATCGAGATAAGCGTCATCCATGCTTTTAAAGTTTTTTATTCCCTCTTTAATTCTAAAACCGAATTTAGTTGCTATAAAAACCTTATCTCTATTTGCCGGTAAAACATTTGAAATAAGTTCTTCGTTTTTACCCGCGCCGTAGAAATCAGCCGTATCCCAAAAATTAATTCCCAGATCCAATGCTTTGTGAAGAACTTTAATCGATTCTTCATCATTGGTTACACCGTATGCATGACTCATACCCATGCAGCCCAATCCTACCGCAGATAATTTTTCATCCGTATTTCCGAGCTTTCTATATTTCATCAAAAACCTCTTATTACTTTTTTTGTATAACTTTAATCAACTTTAAAATGTTAAACTCATTTAAAAAAGTATTTAATTGATTGAATAAATTCAAACGAGTTTGATACAGCACATACCCATAACAATAAATATTGCTTCAATTAAAAGCAGCATCATATAACTTTAATGAAATAATATTATCTACGGTGTTATTTAATTAACAATTAAAAATTTGTTGTGGGATCATCCGCTGACGGTCCGTAAACCGAAGGAACTTTTCCGCCTGCGAGGCGAATATAAACAGACATTTGTCCCCGGTGGTGTATATGGTCAAAAAGCATCATTAACATAAATTCATCGGCAATAAATTTTGCCCCGGCAAATTCAATAGTCTTTTTAATTTCATTATCTGATAAATCGGATAATTTATTAATTACAATTGATGTTTGATTATTAAAATCTTCAATAAGAGTGTGGAGGTCTTTAGGATTATAATTCTGAAAGACTGATCTATCCAATTTTTCGCCGAAGACATAAGACTCGGTTAAAAACATTTCAAACACAAATGTTGACAAAATCTTTTTAGCAGTCTGAGACCGCTCGTGCGGAGTAAAATCTAATTTGTCTTCCGGGAATGCCTGCATAACTTTAAGAGTAGTTGCAAATTCTTTTCTGAATAATTTTAATAAGGTTTCTTTGGTGACCATTATTGACTCCAGCTAATTAGTTATAAAAAATTTATCTTTCCACAATATTTTTAATTTTTTCAAGAAGTTATTCCATTCCGTTTTTTGAATGTTCATATCCCTGCTGGCCTGCAAAACCTTTCTGTGTCCAGGCAAACCTGGTTTTATTTCTGCCTATTACATCTGCGTTGTAAGTAACCGGAGAATAATTTTTCCCTTTGTCTTGACATGTTATCCCCCGGTATTCACCTTGAAAAACAATCTCGCTCCCGACCTTCCAATCTGTGATAGTCTGCGTTCCGAATAAATACTTTTTAATAATATCAGTATTAATTAATGCTTTCCACACTTTATCAGGCCCTGTGTTTATTTCAATCGATTCAGATACTTCAAGATCTTGTCTCATTTATTTCCCTTCCAATTTTCTTTAATAATTGCCCATCTTTAATGGTCTTTCCATTCGCCGTTTATTTTTAAATATTTTTCCGAGAAGCCTTCATATTTAAAACCTAATTTTTTTACCAAAGATTTTGACCTTATGTTATCCGGCTGAATGTTTGCTTCAAGTCTGTGCAAATCAATTGTATCAAATGCATATTTCATTACCTCACTTAAGCCGGCATACATTAATCCTTTTCCTTCAAACTCTTTTGCCAAATAAAACCCCAGGAATGCACTCCGGAAATAACCTTTAATTATTTCACTGATGTTTACAACTCCTATTATTTTTTTCGTATCGCTAAAACAAATAAAGAATCCGATTTTTCTAATATTATCCAGACTTTCTATATATCTCGCAAAATTATTTTCAGTTAACGGCGGCTGTACGAAAGGAGCGGGGCCATTACCCGGTTTTGAAAACAGTTCATAAAATTCATTAAAGTCGTTCATCCCGGGTGTACGGATAATAATGAAATTATCGAAATTATTTTTTTCGACAGTTGTGTTCATTTTATATTTTTTAAATACAATCCGCTTGCAGTGAAGTTAAATTTGAATCCAGGTAAATTTTTAATTTTTATAAAAGCTTTGAATAATTTAAGTATTCATCTTCTCAATTAAAAGCTCAATTGCCCGAACAATTACTAAAGATTTATAATATAATCCTTGATGGTATAAATTATTTTTCTCATTAAGATATTTTAGCATCTTATAATATAAAGCCCTATTTTAATTTTTACACATCATAAATATTTAAGCAAGTTCGGAGGAAAAATTGTTTGAAGGAACTCTTATTACTTCCAACGATCATTGGCTGCTCTGGGCAGTTCTTTTCATAATTGCCGCATTCAGCTTGTGGGCGGAAAAATCCAAAATAGGCTCAAAGCTTTCGGCAGTTGTTATTGCCATAATAATTGCTTTTATTCTTTCAAACATTTCAGTAATTCCTACTCAGGCACCTGCATATGATTTAGTTTGGAATTATCTTGTTCCGCTTGCAATACCGCTTCTTCTTTTTAAAGCCAATCTTAGAAAAATAATTAAAGAGGCCGGGCCTACATTAATTGCTTTTTTGTTCGGTGCTGTAGGTACAATTATCGGTACTCTCATATCATTTAAAATATTTAATTTAGGACCCGAAGGCTGGAAGCTGGCAGGTATTTTTTGTTCGACATATATAGGCGGATCGATGAATTATGTAGCGACTGCCGCCGCACTTCATCTGCATGCTGGAGATTTGTTAACCGCCGGCGTAGCTGCCGATAACCTTGTTATGGCAACTTACTTTGTAATTTTGTTTGCAATTCCCAACAGCGCATTTTTTAAAAAATTATATCCTACCGAGCATGATGATAAGGCAAATTCAACAGATGAAAGTATAAAAATAAACGAACAGGAAAAACCTGATTTATTTAACATGGCAAAAGCACTTGCCGTCGGATTTTCAATTTGTGCGGCGGGATTTCTTTTAGAAGGCTTTATTAACATTCAGGGAAGCGGAATATTAATTATTACGGCTATTGTTGTTTTATTAGCTACGGTGTTTCCAAAGCAGATCGGGACAATTGAAGGTGCCGACCAAATCGGCGCTTTGCTGATGCAGGTATTTTTTGTTGTAATAGGCGCAAGCGCAAATATTTATGTAGTATTAAAAGTCGGACCGATTTTATTTTTCTTTGCTGCTGTAATATTGTTGATTCACCTTATATTTATCTTGACAGCAAGCAAGTTATTTAAACTCGATCTTGCGGAAATTGTTATAGCTTCGAATGCAAATATGGGCGGACCGACTACCGCCGCTGCTATGGCTATTGCAAAAAATTGGAAAGATCTTGTAATCCCTGCTGTCCTTTGCGGAACACTCGGCTATGCAATTGCTACTTTTATCGGTGTCGGATTGGGAAATATTCTTCATTAACTTTACGGCACAATTATCATAATAAACTGAAACCGAGAAATTTACAAATTCTTTTTTAACTGGTTTACTCTGTTAATCCCGTTTAGCGCCGCAACTCTATAAGCCTCGGCCATTGTAGGGTAATTAAAAGTTGTGTTGATAAAAAACATTAGGGTATTTCCGTCACCTTTCTGCGACATAATAGCCTGGCCGATATGAATAATTTCCGCAGCGCCATGACCGAAACAATGCACGCCGAGTATTTTTAATGTTTCCCTGTGAAAAAGAATTTTTAACATTCCCGTTGTTCTGCCTGTTATTTGTGCACGCGCCAAATGCTTGAAGAAAGAATGCCCGACTTCATAAGGAATTTTTTCTTTTGTTAATTGTTCTTCCGTGTAACCTACCGAACTAATTTCCGGGATAGTGTAAATTCCTGTCGGTATAAATTCAACAAGCTGATGATCGCATTTACCGAATACAATATGAGTCGCCGCAAATCTTCCTTGATCATAAGAAGCACTTGCAAGATTCGGAAACCCGATGATATCACCGGCCGCATAAATATGAGGAATTGGAGTCTGGTTATTTTCATTCACTACAATTGAACCTTGAGCATTTGTTTTTATACCGAGTTTGTCCAATCCCATATCATCTGAATTACCCGTCCTGCCCTGAGCCCATAAAAGATAATCCGTACGAATTTCTTTGTTTGATTTTAAATAGACTGTAACTCCATTGTCATCTGCAGCAACCTTTTTATATTCTTCGCTGTGCCTGAGTATAACGCCGTTCTCACGTAAATGATATGCAACTGCATCGATTATTTCATCATCTAAAAATGCAAGAAGTTTATCACGCGTATTAATTAAATTTACCTTTACGTGCAGTCCTCTAAAAATAGAAGCATATTCGCAGCCTATAACGCCGGCACCGTAAATTGTTATTGTACTGGGGTTGTCCTTCAAATTTAGAATTGTGTCGCTGTCTAAAATTCTCGGATGATTAAAATCAACATCATCAGGATGGTAAGGACGCGAACCGGTTGCAATTAAAAAATAATCGGCCGAATAAGTTTCTTCCGCTCCGTTAGTCAATTTAACGAAAATGGTGTGTTCATCAATAAATTTTGCCCTGCCGTCAATTATATCTACTTTGTTACGCTCATAAAAACTTTTCCTTAGATTGAACTGTTCTTGAATAACCATTTCAGCTTTTTTCAGCAAGGATTGAAAATTAGATTCATCCAGCCTATTGCTTTCATATAAAATTTGACTTGCATGCCGCAGGGCTTTACTCGGGATTGTGCTTGTGTGCGTACAGCTTCCGCCTACCATTGAAAAATAATCGCACATAGCGACGTGCAATCCTTCTTTAGTACATTTCATAGCAGCGCCTTCGCCTCCAGGCCCGCTGCCGATTACTATAACATCATAATGATTTTTCATTTTCACCGTTTTTCTTTTGGCTCTAATTTATAAAAATCTTTGTAAACTTTAATAAGGACGGGTCACTTTAAATAAGAAATTTACTTACTGTCCAAAATAAATGTAAATCAGAATATTACTCCGATCAATAAACTGTATTGTATGGATTCAAGTCCGGATTCAAAAAAATCACATTATTTTAAATCATCAAAATAAGGTAATAAGGTTATTTTATCGGGTGTTGATTGTTGTTACTAAGGTTAATAAACTTTCAGCCAAAAACCGATCGCCCAAGGATGAAATAAGGTTATCATGCTTAGTAATAATTTTGGATTACCGTAGAAAACAATTACGCCTTAAAACCTTATTTCCCGATCTAACCTTAAAAACATAAATTTCCCTAGAATAAATAAACCTTATTACTTTATCCAATTTAGAAAGCCCAAACATTTATTTTATTCCTTTAACTGTATACTTTAGATGGAAATAAGAAATTCATTTTTTAGCGGAGAATTTTTTGAAGAAATTCATTTTTGAAGAATTAATATTCAATACTTTTTTTCAATGCAACTTTGGAATTAAACCTTAAGAAAATAATAAGAGCATATAAGCTTGTGTATAACGGCACTGCAGTCCACATTCCTACCAAACCAAAATCTAAAGTAACGCCAAGTAAATAAGCCAGCGGAACAAATACAAACCAGTTTACAGTAACATCAGTTAACATTACAAACAATGACTCACTGGCAGCCAACAACCCGTTTGCAAATACATATCCCACTCCGAAGAAAATCTGTGCGAAACCGGCAATCCGCAAAATAGGAATGGCAATATTGATAATACTTTGGTTTGTAGTTAAAATTGATACAACCACTCGGGGAAAAAACACAAAAATGATACCTAATAAAAATGTATATGAAGTACAAATCTTACTTGTTTCAAATCCCCACTTCTTAGCAGATTTAATATTCTTACTTCCTAACTGATTCCCTATCAAAGTTTGTGCAGCTATACCAAAGCCCATTGAAGGCATAAAGGATAAAAACATTGCCGATAAAACAACCTGGCTAGCAGCCTGCGGTGAAGGTCCGATCAGTCCGATTATGGATATAAATAATAACAGTCCCGTTAAAGTGAAAACACTTTGAAAAGAAACCGGCAGCGAAAGTTTTAAAATGACTTTTGCAATACTTCTATTAAACCGAAAATTTTTAAAAAGCATATATTTGCTTCTATAGCTTTTCATCAAACTAACGGCAACATAAACGGAAGTTTCCAGCATAGTGGCAATAGCAGAACCTAAACCTGCTCCGGCAATCCCCATTCCTTTCAATCCAAAAGCACCGAATACGAGAGTATAATCAAGAAATATATTAGTCGCATTTGCAAAAACACCTGCAATCATGAAGATTTTAGTTTTGCCGATTCCGAAGTAAAATCCCCGATAAGAAACGGAGACTAAAAAGAAAGGAAGCCCCATGAACCTATAAAACAAATAACTGCCGGCATAACTGCCTACTTTTTTATCTGCGGCAAATAGATTTGCAATATTTGAAGAAAAGGATACAACAATTGCAGCAAAGACTAACCCGATAACAAGTCCCATAATAAGAGAAGAAGTTAAAACTTTACCGCATTCATTATAATTTTTTATTCCGTCATTTCTTGAAATTAATACCTGCGTACCGGTTGATAAATTAGAGAAAAAACTTATAACAGCCCACGTAGCATAAAAAGCAATACCAAGTCCGGCAAGCTCATATTTTGCGTCCGGCAGCCTGCCTAAAAAAGCCGTGTCTGCAAGAGAAAGCAGCATCTGCACAGATAGACCGGCTATTACAGGTAAGGCTAATTGCAAGATTGTTTTTTTATCCTGGCCTGATATTATCCTCTTCATTAATAAACCGGAAATTAATTTCCGACATTATATATATTGTTATAAACATTAAATCAAAATACAGATTCTATTTTACATCTACTGTCTCTTCAAGAACCTTGGATTTGTCTTCAGTCTCAGAAATATTATTTCCGTTATGTTTTTTGCCGTTCCCTATAAATTCATTCTGCCAAATATCGTCTGTCATAGATAAGAACTTTTTATTATACTCGGTTAATCCTTCATAATATAAGGGATCTTTAATAGCTTCTGCGGCATCTTCATCAATCGGTATGGGTTTTGTTTCTTCAAGAAGCTTACGGGTAAATTCATAATGATCTCTTATTCCGCATGGTGCAATTAAATTGTGTACCTCTTTACCTTTCTTTTCAAATCCATAATCGCGCTGCCACTTACGAACCCCAATCATTAAATCTGATTTTAAAGCATCATTAAGATTGCCGTCGCCGGCATATATATCTTTAATATTAACCTTTGAATACGGGTAGAAAACACAAGGCGTAACATTACCATTCCATTCTATATAAATATAGCCGCCGGATCTTCCGCCTGCCAAACAGCCGCTTGAGTAAACTCCGCCGTTCCAAAAATCGGGTAAGAAAATATGTTTATCGTGTATTATGTGTTTTTCTTGCCTGTACATCCATTTTCTTTGCTCAGGGGTTACCATTAAATCAAGGCTTTGATGACGGCCGATGGGCATGTATTGAAATATCCAGCCGTATACGGCGCCCTGCTGCCCGAAATAAAAATCAACAAATTTATCCGAAATTATTTTTTCGGCATTACTTCTTGTAGCAGTAACAGAAACTCCGAACGGTACGCCAACTTCTCTTAAATTAGCCATAGCATCCAGAATTTTTTTATATACACCCTTTCCCCGTCTTTCATCGGTTTCTTCTTCAAAACCTTCAACTGAAATTGCAGGTGTTATATTACCGACCTCGGCCATTTGTTTTGCCATATTTTTATCGATAAGTGTTGCATTTGTGTACATCATAAAATAATTATCCTGGTGTTCTCTGCATAAATCTAAAATACTTTTTCCATTTGACCGCCACATTAACGGTTCCCCGCCGGAAATTACGGTAAAGAAAGAATTCCATAAATTGGTTTTCTCCGTAACTATCCTGTCGACAGTTTCGTAATCAAGCTTTTCGGATGCTTTTGCACCGCTGCCGGCATAACATCCGGTACATTGTAAATTACATTTCTTACCCGGGCTTATGGTTATAAATCCCGGCGGTTCCTGTCCAAATTCTTTTATAAACTCTTCATTCATTTTTCTTTGATTTTCAAGCATGATCCTGCCGACAAACAAATTAAGTACTTTTTTCCTTACGCTCGGGGAAATATTTTTATTGGTTAAGGCTCTTTCAACAGTTCCAACTAAGTTGGATAAAATCATATACCTTTCGTATCTAATGTTTCGAGTGTAAAGTTTTTCACCTTCCACAATCGCTTTATAAATATATTCCTTTGCACGTTTAGCCGCATATTTTCTTAAAACGCTGTTTCCTAATACGAAATTCAATATATAAGGAATTGTTTTTTTTATTTGAAGATTAATTTTTTGCATCATTTGCCTCCTATTTTTTTTTAACTGCATCGGCGTGTTATTTCATTTTTCATTTTTTTAATTATATTAACTCATTTCCAATCACTCATCGCATTTTCAAAATTATTTGTAAAGCCTGTATGTGCCGTCAAAAGAAAATCTATTCCTTCAAGTTTTGCTAATTTTTTAATAGAGTTCTTTTGCATTTCCTTATTCATTTGTAGAAAACTGCGATCCATAACAACTCTACCATTTTTAATATTTAGTATATCACCGACAAACAAATACTTATCGTTTATAAGAAAACTCATTGAGCCTGGTGTATGGCCGGGAGTGCTTATACATTTTAACGAGATATTGCCGACATTTAAATCATCACCATCTTTAAGAAAAGTTAGTTCGCAAGGCGGCTTTTTATTGTGAATTAATTTTAAAAACCTTGCCGTTTTTCCGTTAATCATCTGCTCTTCTTCGGAGGAAATAAAAACTTTCGCACCGGGAAAAGCACTTATGCCTCCGGTATGATCACCATCCGAATGTGTAAGGAAAACCGCTTCGATATCCTCCGGATTTATTTTAAGTTTATCAAAAGCTTCTTTTACCCCTTCGGTATTTAACCCGGTATCGACACAGATTGTATTTGAATTATCATTAACGACATACATGCTTACAAATTTCAAATTTATTCTTGTTATATTTTCATTAACCGATTCGGTAAATATTTCTTTACCCGCCATTTCTTACTCCGTAATAATTCTGTTTAACCGAAAACAATTTTTAATGCTTTAAGTATCTGAAAAATCTTTTTCAAATCCGGTCTTCCATATCTATCTTTGGAAAATATTTCCCTGAGAATTCTTTTAGGCTGCCTGTAAAAGTTTGTATAGGCTTTTTTAATCATTGTTTCCAATTCATTGGGTGTAATATTATCGGTTCTAAATACCGAATGCATAGCGTCATATTTATCCCAATCTTTAGTAATAATTTTCTGTTCAACTTCATTCCATAAAACTGTTCCGGGATACGGTGTTAATATTGAAAACTGGGCAATCCCGGGATTAATTGCTTTTGCATAATCAATTGTTCGTTTGATATCATCTAAAGTTTCAGAGGGTTCTCCAAGCAGAAAAGCGCCCCAGGTTTCAATACCGTTTTCTCTTAATAATTCTACGGCCTTTAAAGAAACTTGAGAAGATGCCTTTCCGCCTTTCTTATATGCTTTCAAAATCCTTTCATTAGGACTTTCTATTCCCAAAAACATTTGACGAACTCCGGCCTTTGCCATAATCTCGGCTGTTTCAGGTTCTTTGATAAGATGATCTCCTCTTCCCATAACCCAGCGAACGACAGGTAATCCCCGCCTGATAATTTCATTAAACAATTCAATAAGCCTTTTATTGTCAAAGTTAATTATATCGTCAACTATAAGAATTCTTTCAGCATCATATTTATTGATTATTTCTTCTATTTCCGAAATAGTATTTTCAACAGATCTGACACGAAACCTTTTACCAGCCAACACACCAACATCACAAAATTTGCAGCTGTAAGGACAGCCTCTGGCGGTTATAAACGGATATTCAAGTACTTCATTTGAATTTGATTTATTGTTATGATCATATAACCAATTTGCTTCTCTTAACGGAAACGACAATTCATCGAGATTATCGATATAAGGTCTTAAAGGATTATGAATAATTTTTCCCGATGCATTATCTATCCATGAAATTCCTAAAACCTTTTCAGGATTAAAATTTTTCCCGCTTTTAATGCCTTCCAATAATTCTACTGCAGTTATTTCTCCTTCGGCACGAACCACATAATCGACGAATCCGCTGTTTAATACTTCTTCAGGACTGCTGGTTGGATGAGGGCCGCCCATTATAACAATCTTGCCAAGTTCTTTTGCGGTTTTTGCTATTTTAAGTCCCGAATTAAATTGAACTGTATTGCTGGAAATACCGACTAAATCGGCCTTGGAAAAATCCGGAACGGCATTAGGGTTTTCTAACAATTCGATTTGAACATTATGACCGGCTGTTTTAAGAGATGAAGCAATATATGAAACTCCCAGAGGCTGCATTTTAACCCCGCTTAATTCAAATATTGCTCCACGATACGGAGAAACTAATGAAACATTCATCTTAAAATTCCAATTTTGTTAACCTACGAATTTTGGAGAGTTTAAGTGAATTCTCTAAAATTTATTTAAATACCCGCATATTGTTATAAAAATTATTTATTTAATATTCCCATAAATAAATTGAACATTCTCTTACAGAAATTTTCCACTTCTATATCATGACGGTTAAAAAGCATTTCCACATTAAACGCTATCGGAATACTTCTATATAATATTGCAATATCTTCTATTTTAACTTTCTTATTCCAATTCGACTTTTTTATTCCGTCTTTTATAATTTTTGATATTAACGATTCCTGATCCGATATAATTGAACGGATATTCTTTTTCATCTCTTTATAATTCAAATGAGCAACTTCTGAAAAAAGCAGTATTGAAATTCCTTTATTCCGTAAAAAATATTTTATATGACAGTGTAAAAATTGAAAAAGTCTTTCTTCCGCAGGTTTTTTACTCTCTGCAATCACTCGAAGATCTTTCATTAATTCAGTTTGAACATCTTCCATTATGCTTGTGATAATTTCCCGTTTCGATTTAAAGTGACGGAAAATAGCTCCTTCCGAAATACCGACACGTCGAGCCAAATTTCTTGTAGAAAGATTGTGCAGACCCTCTTTCCTTATAGTATCCAGAACCGCTTTTTTAATCTGCCCGCGCCTTATATCCGAAGATTCTCTTTTCATATGTAAGTAATCATTTATTTACTTAAATATTAATAAATTCTATTTAATAATGCAAGAATCATTAATCACAAATATATTTTGTCCGCAGCTTTTTCAAAGAAATTATCCGGCACAAGCTATATTAAGGAAGTTATCGAATTTAAAAATATGTAAAATTACCGGCAGATATTATTTAGCAGAGGAAATAAGATTCCTTTATTAATATTTAAATAATTCTCAGTAACAGATTTGAAGCGAAGACGATATAAAGAAATTTTTACATATGAATTATACAAAATAATTTTTTAAAATTCAATTATAACACATTAATCGATCCGGGAAACGAATTTTATTTTCAACTCAAATCAATTCGGCCGCGTAACAAAAGAAAACGAATAAGGCTCCTTCATCCCGTTTCCGTACATATCGGTAATCATAGCAGAGATTGTAACTGTATATTTTGTGTTTGATCTAAGCGCCGATGAAGGTGTAAACTTAATCCGGTTCATTTGTTCATAAGGATAATTTCCGTCAAATGAAAATGTGCCAGCCGCTGCAGGTGACAATGTTATTGATGTAGTTGCAGAAGATAATTTAACGTAGTTATTAAAACTCATTATAAAAGGTTCCGTTGGCGAAACAAACAACTGCCCGTTTGACGGAGATGTACTTGAAACCTCAAGCGCAGCGGTTCTAAACGAAAATGTAAAATCCTGGCCAATCTCTACTCCGTCTTTTCCTTTTGCTGTTTTATCGATTAATACAGTAATTGTAGTATCCGATAAGAACGGCCCGCCGGTATAAATTCTTAAGATGTTTTCATCCGGCCACAACAAAATTGTATTCATAAGAGGAGTTACATGCGTCGACGATTCAACCGATGCTTTATCCATTCTTCTTGGAAACGTTACTGTTATTCCCGAATAACTGTAATTCAAAGGCGAGACATCAATATCGCCGTGCACAGGATCGGTCATTATACCGTTATATGTAGAATAAGACTGCACGGTTTTAAAACTAAATTCAAACGGGAAACGCAGATGATTCCCTGCAGTATCTATTGCAGCCGTACCGATTGAAACCTTGTATTCTTTATCGGGATAAGAATCTTTTTTAGCAAATGCATATGAGACTGAAGTTACCTTACTAAACGTAGTTATAGTTGCCCCGAGATTATACCCGCTTCTAGCATCGGAAAATAATGAGTACATAGGTGACTCCGTATAATTGCCCCAGTTGAAGATTCCTTCAACCGGCGGATCTACAGTGAAGGCTTTTTCAACACTTTCCCTGTCCATTGGCTTTGTAAACAGAATTGAAACTGTTATTCTTCCGTATCTCCAATCATAAACTATTTCACCTTTATCATCGGGATAAAACGACTCAATCAAATCGGGAACCGTTGATAATGTTATTTCACCAAGGTAAATTACACTGCCGCCCTGAAGCATAAAATTTGTATTCTTATATATCCGGTAATCATCGGCACGGATAGTAATATCGTAATTTCCTGCTCTAAGATCCCGGAAAGCGAACGAACCGTCAATCGGACTTACTTGGACTGAGTCGACGGTATTAACCTGACTGACGAATACCATTGCCTTGCTGTCTCTTTGAACAACCTTCCCTATTAAATCTGCATGAAGAAGATCATTAGTAAATTCTTTCGGAACCTCCGTTTGAGGCTCGACGATTGTTTTATTGCATCCGGAAATAATCAAAAGCATAAAAGCAAGAATTATAAGATATGTCTTCATTTCCTCTCCCTCCCTTTTACTTTGAAGATCTTATTAAATGTATTCTAATTACGCCGGAAAGTCATTACAAAAAAAATCCCACTTTTGACTGAACTCACTTTAGAAGATTTACATAATATAGGAATACATTATTATTTATTAATCGGCTTGAAAATCAAATTAAATGCCGGAAAAAAAGTGTCGATTTAACATTCTTTTTAAATCAAATCTCGCGGAAAGAACATGAATTTTATCAGGTTTTTGATAAGCTATCAGGTATTTGTAAAGTTAAATTGGTTATTATTCTTATTATATAAATTTTTGACAAGCCTCCCGACAATAAATTTACATAAGTCTATTAACACATCAATTATAGCTGCACCGGCAACTGCAATAATAAAATTAGTTTTAAATTAAGGAAACCGAATTTGTTTGTTATGCTAAAAATCCGATAACAATAAATTTGATTTTAAATAATATCAAAAATCTCTGTTAATTTTAATTGACCTAAAACATTCTTAACCTGTTCATTAACACCCTCAAGGCCGAAACTTACATTTTTATGATGGCACGATGTATAGGCATGAACCAGCAGCCCGATTCCCCAGCTAGACATATACTCAACATTAGATAAATCAACTGTAATGCTCTTACTTCCTTTGTCAATTGAATTTTGGACCAGGTTTTGAAATTCTTCTCCTTCAACTCCGATTAAACTTTTTTTATCAATAAAGATTATAGATTTGTCTTTATCATATTTCGCACTTATCTCCATAACTCTCTCCTTTTTTTCTTTTATGCTAAGTTAGCCATTATTTCTATTTTGTCAATAGTAAATAGAAATAAAAAAATTAAATAAAGGATATGGTTACGTTGACCTAGGCAATTTGATTTCTGTTGGGGGGAGTATTTTAACAACCTTTCTTTATTGTGTCCGCTTTAACTAATATTAAAAATCTTAGACAGTTTTAAACTGCTTAATACATCCTTTACCAGTTTATTGGCTCCCTCAACATTAAACTTAACATTATTTTTACTGCATGATCTATAGGCGTGCATAAGAAGTTCGACTCCGCTGCTTGATATGTAGTTTACTTTAGATAAATCAATTGAAATGCTTTTACTTCCTTTATCAATCGAATTATTAACAAGGTTTTGAAATGTTTCTCCCTCTACACCGATAAATTTATTTTTATCTACTGTTATTACCGATTTATCCGCAAAAAGTTTGGCATAAATTTCCATATATCCCTCTTCCAAAATATTCTCCCCTACTAAAATAGTCTTTATTTGATATATTACAATAACAAAAAAAAGAAGGGAAAATTCCAAAACTGATCTAAAAACTGCCAAAACCTCATTAATTACTTAATTTATTCCGCCTTTATTCAGTTTCTAATATTTTACAAGATTAAATCCGGTATTTTAATTATCCCCGCTGTTCATCATATCCTTCATCGACCGCGTAGTAAACCCCTGCGCCTTTCCCGGGGGAGTAAATTTTCCCTCCGGCGGATTCTCTTTTGATATTTTTGTAATCTCCTGAATTTCAATATGCGATCCGTCCATGCTGCTGTTGTATGTTTTTAATACAATAGGAATTTTGCCCGGCAGAAGTTCCCATTCGTCTTTTTCTTCCTCACCGCTGCTCGGGAATAACGACTTCATTTTTTGTGTTGCGTTTCCAATATTTTTGGATACACCTTCGTTGTCGTCTGCCGCCCAAATCATCATTACATTATCGCCTTGTTCAACAAGGTACTGTTTGCAGTTAAATCCGTTTATGTTCTTTTCCTTGCCGGTATATTTAACCTCCGGACCGGGCTGCGACTTTTTCTCTGCTTCTTCTTCATTCATTTGTTTCTGCATCTCCGGTGAAAGTTTCTTTTGCATTTCCTTTCCGGCAGCTTCGGCATTCTTCTGCATTTCTTCCATATCTTTGGACGACATTTCCATTACTGTTTTTCTCGGCCACATAACAAGATAAACCATCCCTTTATCTGCATTTACTATTGTTGATGATTTTTCACCTTTGGAAGAATAACTGTCTACGGCAAAGTTATTTCCTTTTAAATAAATTGTAGAATTGCTTTCTTTTTTTTCATTACCTCCGCTTTTTTTATCACCCATCAGTTTGTTATCCGGAAGATTCAAAAAGTACTCAGCTTCTTCGGTACTGCTTTTAAACCCTTTATCCTGGGGCCACATATTATTTGTAATAGGAATGCTGTACTCGGTTTGTTGAATTACATACTGAGCATGTGCAGTCGGTAAAAATAGAAATAGGAGAAATGCAAACGAAAAGATTATAAAATATTTCATTTCCTCTCCTTATAATGAATAAAAATTTTTATTAAATAAAATGAAAAATAGGCACTGTTTGTACCGGGAATAAATTTAACATCCTTGCCTTATGCCAATTGTATCCCGTAAAAATATTATTTGCAAGGTATTTATTCAATCCGCTTTTAGAACAAATTAAATAATTGGTTATATAAATTCAACTTTGAGCGGTGTCCTAGTATTTATTATTTTTTTCGCTAAAGGACGTCATGGCTCGACTCCGCTCGTCATGACGTCATTTAATTTCATTAAATCCCTCGACTTCGCCCGGGATGACAAAAAAATAATTTTCAAGATTTAAGCAAATTGGGACACTACCCAATCTTGTAAAAAATCCGACTGAAAGAACTGCTGCTAAATGAAGTTTTGCTGTGCATCCTAGGTTACAAAGAAGAATTAAATGAAAAAGCCGGTCAAAAGCTTGTTTTGAAAAAGCTACAAATTTCATTAATTTTGCCCCGCACCCTTAGCTCAGTTGGTAGAGCATCTGACTCTTAATCAGCAGGTCGCCGGTTCGAGCCCGGCAGGGTGCACCATATCCTTTGTACGAATTTCATTTATGAAATTCTTTTAATTTTTAATTGAATTTGATAAACATGCACGTCCGGCAGGTGGGTCAAATTCCTACGGATTGAAATTATTCCATGGAAATGATCCGGCATTATTTGATAGGCATCTAATTTTACATTTTCAATTTTACCCGGAATTTCAATCCAATTCTTATCTGCAATTTTACCGGCATTCAATAAAATCATTTTACCGCTAATTATCTTTCCAAAATATTCATTACGGTTATACATGCATATTGATACAAAGTAGTTGCCTTCCCCGGAATAATCATAACCCGGTAATCTATATTGTTTGTCTCCTTTATCTAACATTCTCATCCCGCATTTTAAACCCCATTTTTAATTGTTAATTCTTCATTCCTAATTATTCATCATGCCCGAGCATTGATTATAATCTTGCAAATTCAATTAAAAGTTTATAATCGTTTTTATCAGCAGCTCTTAATGCTTCCAAATATTTTGTCTTTGCTTCACCTTGTTTTACCAGGTTCTTGCTGCCCCAGGTAAAATAAGGTTTCCCAAATCCCTTGTTTACCAGAACATCTGCCATTAAACGGGAATGCCTTCCGTTACCATTCGCAAATGGATGAATCCATACCATTCTGTGACTTAATCTTACTGCGATTTCATCAATATCAAAAACTTTATTATCAATCCAATATTTGCAATCATCAAGCAGATTTTTTAACTCGATTGGAATCATAACAGGATCAGCGCCTATATTCTTTTCCGTTTTTCTGAATCCGCCGGCCCATTCCCAGGTATCGGAAAACATTCTCTTATGCAAGTCTCTGACAAAATCTTCGCTCAATATTTTATCAATTGAAAATTTTTTTGTAAGCAGCCATTCATTTGCTTTCTCAACTCCTAACTGCTCAAACTCATCCAGTTCACCTCGAGTTGTGATAGTAAGGATTAATAATCCATTTTTTTCATCTTCATCAAGAGGGGTTTGCCCCTCAAAAAAATCGAGATCTAATCCCATAAATATTTCGGTAATTCGTTTTTAATTTTCTCCGCCCTGTCTTTTATTGCCTTTTTAAGTCTCTCTTCACTGTTTTCCTGATCTTCAAGCTTCATAGTATGTGATGTTCTCATTACAATTTCTTCTGCAATTTTGTAAGCCCGATTCTCAATAATTTTTTCAAGCGAACCGTCTTTCGGAACAAAACCGTAAACAAATCTTAAATTTAATGCATCGCCAATTTCAATCAGCTTTTTAAGAGTAATATTTTTATTTGCCTCCCTTTCTTCTAATTCTTTTACGGTCGGTGAAGATTTTTTAAGCATTTTAGCGAATTGAGTAAGTGAAATATTTAAAGCCAATCGTATTGATTTTATCCAGCCGATTTCCGGTGTTAAATTATTTTCAATTTCAGCAAATTTAGACAGCTTTTTATCAAGCTGTTCAATCATTAAAGATTTATCTAAATTTTTCATTAGGGAATATCCTTATTTATTTTTGTAAATATAAGGCTATATCCTAATAATTACAAGAAAAATATTAGGTAATACCCTAAAATATTTGCATATAAATTAGGTTATTCCCTAAATTTCAATAGCAATCCTACAAATTCTGATTAATTAACTTTATTCAACACCCTAATCAATTTAAATTTGTTTGTCCATTAAATCCTTAAACCCCGGCACTTTATGCCCGATTGACTCAAGAAATTTTCTAACCTCAATGTTTTTTACTTTCGTTTTGGTATGCATTAATTAGCAGGTCGCCGTTTCTCCCGAAGGGATTCTCCGTAGGAGTCCTTCCAACCTACGGAAGAGTACCGCAGGATGCACTGATTTAGTGCGAATATCATTTGTATTCGCATTTTTTGTTTTAAATTCTTAATAACTCTAATTTTGCTTCGGTAATTCAAAAGGCTCTGATATTGCTGCTGTCGCTTTTACTAATCCTTAAATAGTTCTAAATATTCGGTAAATTCAAACTCACGGTTTCTTTTCCAGCCGGTCTTTTCATTCAAAATTTTTAATCTTTCAAAATCAGAAATAATGGAGTTGGCTGTAGGTAAAGAAACTTTTAATGCTTTACGAATCTCTTGAACATTTACAACGGGTTTCTTGTATAAATATTTCATTAATTGTTTTGCCATTGGTAATTTTTTACCGAGTTCAGTCAGTTTTTTATCCTCAATATTTTCTTTTAATTTTAATACAGTTTTAAAAGTATTAATCCCGTTTTCACTGGTTTCAATAATCCCTACCAGAAAAAATTTTATCCATTGAAGAAGATCATTTTTAATTCTCACATTATTCAAATTATCATAATAAAGCTGCCGGTGTTTTTCAAAATAATCGGAAAGATAAAGTGACGGTTTAGTTAATATATTTTTATTAACCAGGTATAATGTAATTAAAAGCCTCCCGATTCTTCCGTTGCCGTCTAAAAACGGGTGAATGGTTTCAAATTGATAGTGAGCTATACATGCACGGATTAGTACCGGGACATCTATCTTATCATTATGCAAAAAATTTTCCAGATCGCTCATCAATTCATTAACTTCCGTATGCACAGGCGGAATATAGACCGCATCTTTGAGCGATGCACCGCCAATCCAATTCTGACTGGTTCTGAATTCGCCGGGATGCCTATGTTCACCTCTTACACTTTGCATCAGAATCCGGTGAGCGTCTTTAATTAATCTTGTTGATACGGGTAAGGTTTTTAATTTACCAATCGAACTATTCATCGCTTCAATATAATTATGAACCTCCTGCCAGTCATCTTTCCTTTCAGGTGAGATACCGGAACTGTCTTTTACGGCTTCTTCTATATTAGTTTGAGTCCCTTCTATCCTGCTTGATTTGGTTGCCTCTTTTGCAATGTGCATTTCAATAAAAATATCGATATCCGGCACCTGAAGAGCAAATGTATCTAATGAACCGACCTTCCTATTTGCTTCCGCTAATAATGTGTTAATTCTGCCGTCTTCCCAGGTCCATTCATTGTTTATTTTAGACGGCGAGAAACTCTTGTATTGATACTGCTGCAGGTATTGTCCGCTTTTAAATAGTTCGATTTTCATCGCTTTTAGCTCTTCCACTTTAATTATGATATTTTATAATTAAACATAAGCAATTTCCTTTTATTATAAAAAAATATAATTAAACTTTATTAGCAATTTAATTTGGGAAGCTTATATTAAATGAAGTTTATTCATTCTTATCCACGATTGCCCTAAGAAATTTCCTAAACTTAATATTTTTTACTTTCGCTCCGGTATATGCTGTTCAGCTGGTATGTCTTCGCTTAGTTATTAAAGTGTGTTATTTGAGAAATGATTTATCAATCCCCTTATACCATGTTTCCTTTTGCCAGCTCCCTAAAAGCCTGTCCCCCATAACCAATTGACTCAAGAAATTTCCTTAAAAAAGTCTTTCCTGGAAAATATGTTTCGGTCTAAAGTCACCGATAATTATAAAAGGATTTGGTGCAACAAAATGGTGCAGCTTTGTTGTTCCTAAAAAGAAATAATAATCCTTGGTTTTAGCAAAATCATTAAAATATTTCTTTTTTACATCTTCACAAGCTTTTTTTACATTGCCTTTGTGCGTTATTAAAGAATTCCAGTAAAGCATACCTGTTTCCCAGTCCTCTATCATAAGCTTTGAACTTTTGCCTGAATCATCTTCGAAACTGAAAGAAAATTTATACGGCAATTTATTAACAGCTTCAAAACCTGAAATGTCATCTTCATTCTCATTGTCAAAAAGATTTAACTGCAGCTTTTTTGATTTTAAGTAATCAAGCTTTTCTTTTTTCCATTCTCTATCGGTTGGCTCATAAGTAAAATCCAATATCCTTGCCGGTTTAAATACAGCTAATGAAGTACAGATATTTTTGTTTTTTGCCTCATTTATTAAAAGTTCCAAATTAGTATAAACATTTTTAAGTACGAATTTTCTTCTTTCTTTCCAGGTATTCCCATCTGCTTTAATAAAACCATTTGAAATCAAATCTTTTAGAAATAAATCACGGGGACGATAAGATTCCGGTCTAAAATCACTTGTGTTTCTTTCCAGATCAAGTTCTACCCACTCATATTTTCTAAATTGATTTTTGTAATCAAGCTGCCTGAAAGGAATAGGATAAATTCTTATCCATTTACCTTCCCCAGTTATGCCTGCCGTGCAGACAGTTTCATTGTATTTCTTGGAAAGCGCCGGGTAGGCTTTAACGGTAATTAAAAGTTTGGTTCGCATGTTTATCCCCTAAAGATGTTGGTAGTTAGTCTCCTTTTTATTTATTTCCGCCAATGCATTGCAAGTCCGGCTTCTATGACAGTAATTGTGGTCGGCTTCAAAACACATTAAAGCAATTCTTTTATTCTGTAAGAAAATTTTATAAAGCTCTTCCAAAGCGTCTTTATTTTCCGGTAAAATGTTTTCTTCGTAATCTTTGAAAAGTATTTCGTAATCTTCTTTTGAATTCAGCTGTTTCCTTTTACCGGAAACTATACCAAGCTCAGGTAAATGAACATACTTTATTCCTACATTTTCGACGATAAACTTCAATTGTTTTTTTGAAAATCCGTATTTCATACTGAATGCATTTTTACGGATATCGCATAAAACCCTTACATCTTCTTTTATCAGTTCATTTGTAAAATGTTCAACTGATTTGCCCTCATATCCAATACTAAAAACAGCATAATCATTTTTATCCGGTTTGCTTTCAAGGACGGTTCTATATTTTTCCCCATCTAATATTTCTTCTGCAATTGTACTGTTAATTGCGTAATAAGGATAATGTTCATAAACATATTTAATTAACTTATTGCCGGTTAAATAATTGAACTTTTGATAAAAGGCTGTAAGCGAAATTTTATCTTTTGTGCTTAAGCTGTTTAAGAAATTTGTCTTATCTTTTAATCTCCATGATTTTTCAGATTCTTCTACCTGATTATATTTTGATAATGCGGACAAGTCCTGGTTGGATTGAAACGAATAACAGCCGTATTTATACGGGATAAAATCGAAGAAAGGTTTATTGCTGCTTACATTGAATAGAAACAAATACTTCTGCAAATCAAGTTTAGACAGCTCCCCTCCAAAGACCTGCAGCAAAGCTAATAATATTTTTCTTCTGTAATACATATTATTCTTTTATATAAAGCATATCTGTCCAAAATAATCAAAAGGAGATTGTGCACATTAAAAGAAATTTGTTAAAAAATTATCCGTAATGAAACGTTAAAAGATAAATACTGTTTGAGTTCCGACTTCTTACTGTTTATCTATTCAGAAAAGGCGGAACGAGTTTATTTATCTTAGTGTAACGAAGGATAATTTTAGAATTTCTTTTGTAGTGCATGTTTCTTTTGGTACTTTTCTTACGCTAAGAAAAGTACATTATAAAAAATATTAATAAATTTTCTTCGATAGCGTTTATCGAACCATAAGATGCAGTAGGAATCGGTTTTGTGTTTTTCAATAATATTTGTCTAAATGATTTATTTAGAACTTTTTCCTTCTTATTAAAAATAATTAGGACAGCAATAATATAAAGATAATAAATCAATCTACACTTTCAAATTTCTTATTGTCACTTGGGAAATGATTTATCTAACATTCCCATCCCGCATTTTAATCCCCATTTTTAATTATTAATTCTTAATTATTCATTCTTCATTACCCTTCAGCAGATCCCTAAACCCCGGCACCTTATGCCCTATAGACTCAAGAAATTTTCTAAGTTCTTCATTTATTCTCTCATCCTCTTCCGGATCTTCACTGTATATTCCCAAGTCAACAAGAACTGCAACGTTTCCTTCGATTAGTCTCTCTTTATTTTCTGAATTTTTCGTCAAATATACACTTCTATTTTTAATAGTTAATATTCACAACATTATACGGGTAGCTAATTCATTAATTTTAATTAAGTCATAAAAATATTTTTTTGATAATTATTTTTGATTGAACTAATTTATAACCAAATAATTGAGACATAAATCAAATGAATGATAACTTTTTTTACTTTGCAATAACTTATTTAAACGATTGGTTTTTATACGATAGAAAATTTTTTCGGGACTTGAAATCAAGAAAACCAGAAAAACAACTAAACGGAATAAGAAATGCAGCTAAGTATTATAAAATCAGTAGAAACTTTTCAATTATTGAGGAAGATGAACGTTTAGGAAAAGCATTAGAGTTATTAAATATGACAAATAGACCTTCATCCAGAAGTAATATTAAAAATGAAGTATGTGATTTTTCAGAAAAGCTAAAAAGTTATTATGGGAAAAACGTAATTTCAGCAGCTTCTAAATTACTATGGTTGAAATATAGGGCCCCGATTATTATTTATGATGACCGCGCTGCAAATTGTCTCAGGGAAATGAATAGTTCATTAAAAATAAATGATTACGAATCATATATAATACTATGGGTTAAATATTACAAAGAATGTAAACTAAAGATTGAAAAAGCCTGTAAAAATCTATATAATTATAAAAGATTTACTCTCGCTAACAATTACTCTAATAAAGAAATAAAAAATTTAATCTCAAAAAGATGGTTTAAGGAAAGAGTATTCGATAAATATCTCTGGTATAATTCAAATAATTCAGAGAATATTTTATGATCACCAAAGCATTCGAAATTGATCAAAAAGCAAAAGGAATTTTGAAATCATTATTTCCTAATAATTGGTTAATTCGAGAACACATTCCAGATTTTCATGTAGATTATTTAATTGAAACTCCTATTGAAAATGAACCTTCGGGTAAAAACTTTGCCGTGCAATTAAAAGGGCGTGAAAAAATTAATGTCAATAAGGGAATAATTTCGTATCAAATTGCAACTAAACACCTGAGATATTATATACGGTTCGAAATACCAATATATCTTATATTAGTAAATGTTGAAAAGAAAATTGGATACTGGCTTTTTTTTCAAAAATATATAAAAGAATCGATAAATGAATCGGTATTAAACAAACAAAAGACCATTACGCTTAAAATTCCAGTGAAAAATGAAATTAGAAAAATTGAAGAATTTTTAAATGAAATAAATCAAGCACATAAATATATTAAGGACTTATTTCCTTCCTCACCAGGTCCAGCAATTGCCAAACAATTATCGGATTGGAATAAACTAGATCCACGTTTTAAGGTTGTAATAAATGCCGACCAAGACACAATTGCCTATAATTTAACAGCTAAAGAAAGCATCAGACTTAATTTTTTAGTTTATGAACCTCATGCTGATAAATTTAGAAATTTGCTTAGGGATTCAATTGATAAAGGAGAAAAATTTAGTTTTGATAGAAACGATATCCAGGTCTCAGGTTCAAATTTAATAGAGGAATTATGGAACTTATATAAACCAGGCGATGTAAATTTCAAGCTTTACCCTGAAGTGAAGTCGTCATTATTTATTTATCCTTTTGATTATCCTGAAAAAAGTATTAGTAATATCAACGGTAAACTCGCTATTGGAAGAAAGCAATTTAGATTTTCTGGAACCATGGATGACGGATTAATAAACGTTGTAGTTGTAATTATTCCAAATTTTGAAGAGAATTCAATTCACACTAACTTAACTATAGATATTTATTTTAATAAATGGACAGGAAAATCTATTCATTTACTTCCTCATTATAACCAAATCTTTGAGTTTTTCAATAAGTTAAATAATAATTGCGATATGGGATATAATATACAAATTGAAGGTAATAAATATATTGGAAACAAAGACTTTAAAATAAAAAATGGGGGTTTTCCGAAAGAAGCTATAGTAATCTTTTTGAACTACATTAAAAAAATAAAATATATTTCCGAAAAAAGTGGTATAGATATTTATTTCACTAAAATTGAAGATTTTGATATTCACTTATATGGTATAATTGATCCCATTTATGATATTCTAACAATAGGGAAATTTCAGAAAAAATTTTTAGGTTATGAAATTTCTATTAAAAAAGATTCATTCGGAAAGAAACTACCCATTGAAAATATTTTAAATTCAGCATTAACATTTAAATCACATAATTGGATAGTTAGAATCTTAGACAAAGATATTAATCTAGGTGAAACAGAATTTACTATATCCAATTGTGTAGTTGAGTTTGACAAAAAGACTGAATTTTTTAGGATAATGGGATCAGAAAATAGCGAACTCCTCATTAGAAAAATTTAAATATTTATTCAATTTTTATCTCAAGTCCTTCTACTTACTCATTAAACCAAATTAATAATTAATCATATACTTATATTTTTAAGTTGATAACATACATATTAGATTAATTTGGCATTTAAAGATTAATATGTAAGTATTTAAAGGGGCGTTAGCAATTAGCAGGGAATTGACAGCCCCCCATTTTGATATTATATTGTATTTGGTTTTAATGAATTAAATTATAAAAATAAAGGATAGGAATTATGGATATTTCGAGGGAAAAGTTAGAAAAGGTAATTGAATTATATGAACAAAATCTTGAACAAACGCTGAAAATAAAAACAGAAGGAAAAACCATTGGTAAAGATGAAATCGAAATTGCGGCTGAAATATTTAACAATTCTAATGAGTATATACTAATTAATTTTTTAAATAGTTTTTCACAACTAGAGAAGGATGAAGTGTTTGCAATATTTAAATTTGGACGTGATTATGACTTACCTTCGATAAAAAATTTTGAATTTTATAAACGACATACAAAAAACACGTCCAAAGAAGATATTTTGTATATAACGGCTAAACCGCTTTCCAAATATTTAAGAAATGGTTTGATGAAATTAGATATTATTCAAAGGAATAATTAATACTTATTGATTTTATTAAACATTTAAACAAATTTATATATAATTTGCCACGATATTTATATGCGGGGATATGGTAACTACACTAAGATACGCATGGGGACAAATCTAGATGGGAAAGTAAAAAATCATAAAAAAATTAACTTGCAAAGAGTGTTTTACAATATATCCTAAAATGCTATTTCAGTAATGCATAATACTAATATATATTTCATACATCATCAAGATTAGAGAAATTTACTTGAGATTTAATAATAAATGTTTAATATTTTTTTGCTTTTCAATTTATACAAATGTAGTTTTTAAGACAAACTTTATGCAATATTGCGTAAAGAATTTCATTGGACATAACACTAAAAGTTAGCAACCGTGATTTGATTTGGGATTAATAAAATTCCCTATTGCTTTCAATTTTAAAAAATTTAAATGTAAGCTTATAAAATAAATTTGATGATTAAAGAAGCACAAATAGAAGAGGCTTTAATAACCAAGTTGACTGACTTGAAGTATGCTTATAGGCCGGATATAAGAGACAGGGAAACACTTGAAAAAAATTTTCGTGAAAAATTTCAAGCGCTCAACCGTGTTAATTTAACAGATGCTGAGTTTAAACGTTTAAAAGAAGATATAATTAGTTCTGATGTTTTTGTTTCTTCTAAAAAATTGAGAGAAAGAAATACTTTTGAAAGAGAAGACGGAACGCCTCTTCACTATACTCTTGTAAATATAAAAGACTGGTGCAAAAACGAGTTTGAGGTAGTCAATCAACTTCGTATAAATACCGAAAACAGTTTCCAGCGATATGATGTGATAATACTGATTAATGGCATTCCCGTTGTGCAAATCGAACTGAAGAGCCTGGACATAAGCCCGCGCAGAGCAATGCAGCAAATTGTTGATTATAAAAATGACCCGGGCAACGGTTATACAAACTCGCTGCTTTGTTTCGTGCAGCTTTTTATTGTTAGCAACCGCGCCAATACACATTACTTTGCAAATAATAACAGTACTCATTTCAGTTTTAATGCCGATGAACAGTTTTTACCCATTTATCAACTGGCAAGCGAAGACAATAGGAAAATTACGCATCTTGACGACTTTTCCGAAAAGTTTTTAAGCAAATGCACATTAGCGGAGATGATAAGTAAATACATGGTTCTTGTTGCAAGTGAACAAAAACTTCTGGTAATGAGACCTTACCAGATATACGCGGTGAAAGCTATTGTAGACTGCATTCACCAATACAGAGGTAACGGTTACGTTTGGCATACTACCGGAAGCGGTAAAACGCTAACATCTTTTAAAGCATCTACTCTTCTTAAGGACAATCCGGATATTGAAAAATGTTTGTTTGTAGTTGATAGAAAAGATCTCGACAGACAAACACGGGAAGAGTTCAACAAGTTTCAGGAGGGATGCGTCGAGGAAAACACGAACACCGAAACATTGGTAAGGCGCATGTTGTCGGAAGATTATGCCGATAAAGTAATTGTAACTACTATTCAAAAATTAGGGCTTGCATTAGACCCCGATAATAAAAACAAATATAAAGAGCGCTTAAAACCGCTGAGCGGCAAACGAATTGTTTTCATTTTTGATGAGTGCCATCGCTCCCAGTTCGGCGAAAACCACAAAGCCATAAAAGAGTTTTTCCCGAACACACAATTATTCGGTTTTACAGGCACTCCGATTTTTGATGAAAATGCTTCCTACAAACAAATTGACGGAACTATAGGATCTTATAAAACCACAAAGGATATTTTTCAAAAACGGTTACACGAATATACAATTACCCATGCAATAGAAGACCGTAATGTTTTAAGATTCCATATTGATTATTTTAAAGCCGAAAAGAAAGTTGAAATCGGAACAATAGAACATAAAATGGCTGTAGTAAATGCAATTCTTGATAAACACGACGCAGCTACGCACGACAGAAGATTTAACGGAATTTTTGCCACTTCATCTATTAACGATGCAATTGAATATTATGAATTATTTAAAAATACACAGACCCAAAAACAAAAAGAAACTAACGGCTTTAAAAGCTTAAATATTGCCTGCGTATTTTCTCCGCCTGCAGACGGCAATAAAGATGTGCAGCAGCTTCAGGAAGATTTACAGCAGGAAAAAGAAGATAATAAACAAGCACCCGAAGAAAAGAAAAAGGCTCTTAAAGCCATTATTGAAGATTATAATAAACAATACGGAACTAACCACAGCATTAATGAATTTGATTTATATTACCAGGACTTGCAGCAGCGAATCAAATTTCAGCAATATACAAACGCCGATTATCCTCATAAGAACAAAATCGATCTTGTAATTGTAGTGGATATGCTGCTTACGGGATTTGATTCAAAATTCTTGAATACTTTGTATGTGGATAAAAACTTAAAATACCATGGATTGATACAAGCTTTTTCCCGCACCAACCGCATTTTAAATGATACCAAACCATACGGAAATATTCTTGATTTCCGGCAGCAGCAGACGGAAGCGGACAAGGCTATCGCATTATTTTCCGGTGAAGATATCTTACGCGCAAAAGAAATTTGGCTGGTGGAACCTGCTCCTAAAGTGATTGAAAAATATGAAAAGGCTGTCGCTGCAATGGGACAATTTATGCAGAGAAACAATCTGGTTGCGGAACCCCAGGAAGTTTATAACATCAAAGGCGATACGGCGCGCATAGAATTTATTAACCGGTTTAAAGAAGTGCAGCGACTTAAAACACAGCTTGACCAGTACACTGATTTAAGCGAAGAACAAAAATCAAAAATCGATAATGCTTTGCCTGAAGAGAAATTGCGTTCATTTAGAAGTTCGTACCTGGAAACCGCTAAACAATTGAAAGAAATACAGCAAAAGGAAGTTGATAACGCCAGTCCCGATATACAACAGCTTGATTTTGAGTTTGTTTTATTTTCTTCTGCCTTAGTGGATTATGATTATATTATGGCGCTTATTGCAAAATACACACAGAATAAACCTTCCAAACAGAAAATGACGCGAGAGCAGCTTATCGGTCTGCTCAGCTCAAGCGCTAACCTGATGGATGAGAGGGATGATATTAAGGATTTCATTAACAGTCTGGAAGTCGGCAAAGCCCTTAATGAAAATGAAATACGGGAAGGCTACCAAAACTTTAAAACAGAAAAATACGCTAAAGAATTAGCTGCTGTTGCAAATAAGCACGGATTAGAAAAAACCGTGCTGCAAAATTTTGCAGAAGTAATTTTAAACAGAATGATTTTTGACGGCGAACAGCTTACCGAACTTTTGGCTCCGCTGGATTTAAGCTGGAAAGAACGCAGGGTTAAAGAATTGTCGTTGATGGAAGATTTAGTGCCTATATTAAAAAAGCAAGCTCAAGGGCGTGAAATATCCGGACTGAAAGCGTATGAGTAAACACTTAGAAAAACATACAAACAAAGACGAACTTACCTTTTACGCGGAAATAAGTGAATTGCTGCAGCGGGCAAGAAGCAAGGCTTACCATGCTGTTAATACCATAATGGTGCAGACTTACTGGCAGATAGGCAGGCGTATTGTTGAGCAGGAACAGCAGGGGCAAAGACGCGCGGGCTACGGCGATTATCTCATTACAAATCTTTCCCGGCACTTATCCGGAACTTTCGGCAAAGGTTTCTCGGAAGCTAACTTATGGAATATGAAACAGTTTTACCAGACCTTCCCCGATTTTGACCAATTCTCTACGCAGCGCGTAGGGAATTTAAGCTGGACAAATATCCGGCAGATTATGCGGATTGACGACCCGGAAGAAAGGGAATATTATATCCGGGAAGCCGCAGCACAAAATTGGAGTTCACGCGTTCTTGAGCGAAATATTAAGAGCGGCTATTATCATCGCCTGCTTTCTACTCAACAAAAAAATATTGATCAGGATGCCGGTAAATACAAGCCTGCGGATTTTATTAAAGATCCTTACATTGCCGAATTCCTAAATGTGCCCGAAGATTTATCGGGTAAAGAATCGGTTCTGGAAAAAGCTTTGATTGCCAACCTGCAGAAGTTCCTGCTGGAAATGGGAAAGGGATTTTCGTTTGTTGACCGCCAGATGCGAATCAGCACCGAAACCTCACACTTTTACATCGACCTGGTGTTTTATAATTATTTATTAAAGTGTTTTGTGATTATTGATCTGAAAACTTCAAAACTTTCGCACGCCGATATCGGACAGATGGATATGTATGTGCGTATGTTTGACGACTTAAAACGCGGTGAAGACGATAACCCGACAATCGGCATTATTCTATGCGCCGAAAAAGACGAAACCATTGTAAAATACTCGGTGCTGAAGGAAAGCAAACAATTGTTTGCCTCTAAATATAAAACCGTGCTTCCTACCGAAGAAGAACTGGCGAGCATGATTACAGAACGAAACCGGAAATTAATTGAATCTAAATTAGACAATGAGTAAAGAGAATAAAAATAAGTTAGTGCCCAAGCTGCGGTTTCCTGAGTTTAGTAATGATGAAGAATGGGTAAAATTATCTTTGGGTGAAGAAGTTGATTTGTTATCAGGATTTCCATTTAGCGGTTCGGAAATTTCAGAAGATGCTAGTGGTCTTCCGCTGATGAGGGGTATTAATATCACAGAAGGATATATTCGACACAATCAAGATATTGACAGATTCTATCTTGGTAGTTTGGAAACACTTGGGAAATACATATTACTAAAAGATGATTTAGTAATAGGAATGGACGGTTCAAAAGTTGGTAAAAATTCGGCACTTATAGATAAAAAAGATTCCGGATCCTTACTGATTCAGAGAGTTGCTCGATTGAGAGCTAAAGATAGAACATCAATTCAATTTATTTTTCAGCATATTAATTCAATTAAGTTTCATTCTTATGTTGATAGAATTAATACAAGTGGCGGAATTCCTCACATTAGCGCAAAACAAATAAATGATTTTGAGATTTATTTTCCTTCACATTCCGAACAACAAAAAATAGCCGATTGTCTTTCTTCTTTGGATGACTTGATTAGCGCAGAAAACCAAAAACTCGAAACTCTCAAAGCGCATAAAAAAGGTTTAATGCAAAACCTTTTTCCCGCCGATGGAGAAAAGGTGCCGAAGCTAAGGTTTAAGGAATTTAATAATAGTGGAGAGTGGGTTGTTAAAGAATTTTCAAATTACATTGTCCTTTATAGAGGTAGCTCTCCACGTCCAATTCAAAATTACTTAACAAGAGATAGTAGGGGTGTTAATTGGATAAAGATTGGGGATACAAAATCTGTCAATAACTTTATAATAAGTTCAGTTGAAGAAAGAATAACACCTGAGGGTGCAGAAAAATCAAGAAAGGTAAACGTAGGTGAATTGATATTAGCAAACTCAATGAGTTTTGGTAAAACATATCAATTAGCAATAGATGGCTATATCTACGATGGTTGGTTTGTTCTTCGTGGATATGAGCAATACTACGATAAAAAATTTTTACTTCAATTGCTTAATTCAGAGTATATGCAAAACCAGTATACAAAGTTTTCAGCAGGTGGAATTGTTCAAAACATTAGCAGTGATATTGTATATAAAACAATGTTACCACATACATCGATAAAAGAACAACAAAAAATCGCCGATTGCCTTTCTTCATTAGATAATTTAATCACCGCCCAAAGCCAAAAGATAGAGGTGTTGAAAGAGCATAAAAAAGGGCTGATGCAAGGATTGTTTCCTAATATGAGTGAAGTAAATGTATGAGTACTCTAGTAGAAATAGCGCAACAATTAAAAGACAATAAGGGGAATATTATTTTAATATATGCTTTTAATTCTACTGGTAAAACACGGCTTTGCGTTGAATATAAGAACATAACAAGGAATCCCGAAAATGGGAAACCTGCAGGTGTTTATTACAATGCTTATAGTGAAGATTTATTTAAATGGGATAATGATGAAGAGCATGACAACGAAAACATTAAACTAGAAATCATTCCAAGTAGTTTAAACCAATTTCACAGCTTTCTTATAGAGAGTAAGGATTTGATTAGTAAAAAGCTTTCTCTTTATAATCCGAAATATGCTTTTGAATTGAACGCTAATTCTGATCCTGAGAAAGGAATTGAATCAATAACATTTTCTTGGGAAGGTGAGGAAAAGCCTATTAAGATTTCCAGAGGGGAAGAAAGAATTTTTATTTGGTGCTTTTTCTTGGCACTGTTTGAAGCTGATGGCTGGTCAGGTGTACAGGATGAACACTTCTTTATTGATGACCCCGTATCGAGTTTAGATGAGCACAATATATTTATCACAGCAGGCTCAATATTTGAGTTAATTGAGGATAATTTAAAGGATTTTAAAAAGAAAATAATTATTACAACACATCATATCGGATTGTTTTCCATATTGGCAGACCGATTAACAAGAGGAGAAAAAAGTGGTCGATATAAAAACTTAACTAAACTGTATGTATTAAGCATTCAAGACAATGATTTAAGTTTAAATAGCCCCAATAATGATGTGTTTCTTTTTCACCTACACTTGATGCAGACAATAGATATAGCAACTAAGAATCACTTGTACTTGTATCATTTCGTTTTACTCAGACAATTACTAGAAAATATATCTTCATTTCTTGGTTCTGGTAAAGTTGGTTATATTTTGGAACAGATAGGCATTACAGATGTTGAAAAAGCTTTAAATACTATTAACTCTCTCTCTCACCAAAATGCTTACCGCCTTCAGTTTAATGAAATGTCTCCAACTGAAGAAGAACTTTTTAAAGAGGTTTTTCAAAAAATACAAGATAAATACAATTTCAAATATTAATGGTTATAAATGACGGCAACAGAACAACAACAACTCGGTAAAACACTTTGGGCAATAGCAGATGATTTGCGCGGCGCTATGAATGCGGACGACTTCCGCGATTATATGCTTTCGTTTTTATTCCTGCGATACTTATCAGACAATTACGAAACGGCAGCTAAAAAAGAGTTAGGGAAAGATTATCCTGAGACTTATCCTGATATAATGAAAAAATTAGGTGTTTCTACACCTTTGCAAATTTGGTACGGTGAAAACCCAAAAGATGTTGCGGATTTTGAAAAACAAATGCGCAGAAAAGTCCACTATGTTATTGAGCCGCCGCATTTGTGGAGCAACATTGCCGAAATGGCAAGAACGCAAAACGGTGAGCTATTACATACGCTGGAAAAGGGTTTTAAATATATTGAGAACCACTCTTTTGACAGCACCTTTCAAGGTTTATTTTCCGAAATCAATTTAAGTTCAGATAAACTTGGAAGGACTTACGAAGAACGAAACGCAAGACTTTGTACAATCATTCAAAAAATAGCGGAGGGCATAGCTCAATTTTCTACCAATACCGACATCCTGGGCGATGCTTATGAATATTTGATCGGAGAATTTGCGGCAGGTTCAGGAAAAAAGGCGGGAGAATTTTATACGCCGCAGCAGATATCTACCATTCTCTCTAAAATTGTTACACTTGATAGTCAGGACCCAAGCAAAGGGAAAAAGAAAAAAATGGATAAGGTGTATGACTTTGCCTGCGGTTCGGGTTCATTACTGCTAAACGTGCGTAGGCAAATGGGGGCAAACGGTATCGGTAAAATTTTTGGACAGGAAAAAAACATTACTACATATAACCTTGCCCGTATGAATATGCTCTTACACGGTGTTAAAGATTCGGAATTTGAAATATATCATGGTGACACACTAACAAATGATTGGCCGATACTAAGTGAATTAAACCCTGCAAAAAAAGTAGAGTTTGACGCTGTTGTTGCTAATCCTCCTTTCAGCTACAGATGGGTGCCGAACGAGGCAATGGGCGAAGATTTTCGTTTCAAAAGTTACGGCCTAGCGCCAAAATCGGCAGCAGATTTTGCTTTCCTACTTCATGGTTTTCATTTCCTGAGCAAAGAAGGAACAATGGCAATAATCCTTCCCCACGGCGTTTTGTTCAGAGGCGGAGCGGAAGAAAAAATCAGAAAAAAATTATTATTGGACGGAAACATTGATACTGTCATAGGTTTGCCAGCAAACTTGTTTTTCTCTACCGGTATACCTGTCTGCATCTTAGTGTTGAAAAAGTGTAAGAAAACAGATGATGTCCTATTCATCAATGCGAGCGAGCATTATGAAAAAGGTAAACGCCAAAATAGTTTACTGCCCAAGCATATTGAGAAAATTGTCAATGCTTATCAGAATCGAAAAACAGAAGATCGTTATTCACGTGTTGTCTCAATGGAGGAAATTGAAGAAAAAAATAATTTCAACCTGAATATTTCACGTTATGTAAGCACAGCCATGGAAGAAGAACCAATTGACTTACAAAAAGTTAATGAGAAACTTGTAGAAATAGAAAAGGATATAGCTAAGGCAAGAAAAACACACAATAATTTTTTAAAGGAATTAGGATTGCCTCCTGTTTAATTTAAAAAATCAGCTCAGCAAATACTAGAAAAAAATAATATTTAAATACTAATTATTAAACAATGGCGCCTTGCGGCGCCATTTTAGTTTATCTTACTCTATGCAGATTGTAGATGAGAAGTTTACCGGGTTGTTGTCTGCATCGAGAGTTACTATTGCAGCGTATACCTTATGGTCTGTATAGCTTTCAAATATTACCTGGTCTGCTTTAAGCAGCGCCCTGGTAAATGAAAGCGGGTTATCGAGCTGCATTGTCTGCGGATCGAAATCTACAGTCATAAGATAATACGGTGCTGCCTGCGGGTCTGCTGTGCCGGATAAATAAATAACCGCGCACATCTTTACATTTGTCTCGGCATTCGTATCGAAATTATAAGTGCCTGCAAGCGCACCTAATGTAATGCTTACGGATGTTGAAGTTATATCGTTTGCGGTCACATCCACCGGGAAGCCGTCGTAAGGAGTTATTATGTTTTTGCTCGTCAGTACGCCTTCACCTGTCAGCTTGTAATTGGATTGTATGAAGTAGCTGAAGAAATTCATTCCGTCCGGTGTATTGTTTTTCCACACTGCTTTAAGCACATCGAATTTATTCATTGCCGAGCCCAGCTTTACGCCTATTTTGAATTTATTCTTTACCTTTAATAGGTTAGGACTGGCTGACACTTTCCTAAAACCCGATTTACGGCTTAGTATATTTCTACCGTTAATTATTCTCCCCGTAATATTTCCTACGGATCCTTTTATTTCACTAAGGATCCCGTTTTTTATTTCTCTTGTACAATATAATTCCACTAACCTTTTAAAAACATCCTCTTAGAATCCATTTCTTTTATTTTTATATTTATAAAAACAATAAAATTTTATCCTTATAATGCCCGAACATCAAAACATAAAAAACAAGCAAAGTTGGCATTATTTTGTTAATTACGCCATTACTTATGAAGAAATTAAATAATAGAACCGGAAATTAATAAGATAATCTATAATGAAGAATATGAGGCAAAATAAGCAATGAATCATTCAGTATTTACAAACTTCGGGTAAATAGATGCCTGAAGGATTTAAACGCCCTACTTTAGTATTTCGCTTGACTCATAATCGTAACTTAAAATTTACGTTGGAGAATGGTTTATTTTGTAGAAATTCAGAGGGCTGCGACCCGGATTATTATAATATTGGGCACAAAAATTTGATTGATAAAAGAGGCAGCCGTGTCGTTCCTGTTGAACCTGGTGGTGTACTTAATGATTACGTACCCTTTTATTTCGCACCACGCTCACCAATGCTTTATAGCATCCATACTGGTTTTGTACAAGGTTTTACCGGTTCGCAAAGAGATATAATTTATCTTGTCAGTTCTGTTCAAAAGGTAAAAGAATCTGAAATTCCTTTTGTCTTTACCGATGGCCACGCTTATGAATTGATTTCTAATTTCTATAATAAGGAAAAGGACTTAAAGAATATTGACTGGCAGATTATGGGCGAAACTTATTGGAACAATACCGCTGATGATAATGATAGAAAAAGGAGAAGGATGGCAGAGTTTCTAGTCTATCAATTTGTTCCAATTACTTGTATATTTGCTATAGTTGTTTTCGATGACAGAATGGAAAGTGCGGTAAATAAGATTCAGCGTAAATGTAATACGAATATAAAAACCATTGTTAAACGAAATTGGTATTATTAATATGATTGAATTTATTAAGAAAGGTAACCTCATCGAATCCGACGTTGAGGCTCTTGTAAATACCGTGAACACTGTCGGTGTTATGGGTAAAGGTGTTGCTCTGCAATTCAAAAAAGCATTCCCGGAAAATTTTAAAAAATACGAACAAGCAGTAAAAAATAAGGAAGTTCAAATCGGGAAAGTATTTGTTACGGAGACCGGCAAATTTACCAATCCCAAATACATCATAAATTTTCCAACAAAAAAACATTGGCGCTACCCTTCTAAGATAGAATGGGTTAAAGAAGGCTTAAAAGACCTGCGTAATTTTATATTGCATAATAAAATCAAATCCATTGCAATTCCGCCTTTAGGCTGCGGTAATGGTAAATTAAAATGGAATGATGTTAAACCATTAATAATTAATTCTCTAAGTGATATATCCAATTTAGAAATAAAACTATTTGAACCTTCTGAATTCGCTTATGAAAAACCTTCTATAAAGACACGCTCTAAAAAACCAAAGTTAACAGCAGTCAGAGCAATGGTAATTGCTTTGTTAAATCGATATACTGTTCTCGGTTACGAGCTTACTCTTTTAGAAGCACAAAAATTAGTATACTTCTTACAACGTTTCGGGGAAAACTTACAATTAAACTTTGAGAAAGGTAAGTACGGTCCTTATACTCATAAATTAACTCACGTTTTGAATGATATGGACGGACATTATTTGTCCGGGATGAAAGAAAAAACCGCTCAACCCTTTGATAAAATCTTAATAAATAAAAAAGAAATTGATAAGATCGACAAGTATATTGAAGAAAATTGTAATGATGAACAGAAAAAACGATTAGAATCCGTTTACAATTTAATCGAAGGATTTGAATCTCCACTTGGTATGGAATTATTAGCAACTGTGGATTTTGTTATCAATACAGAGTTGAAAAATGATTTTAAATCTACCCTCTTGAAAGACAAAATTTATAATTGGAATGAAAGAAAGAAAAAATTATTTAAGAATGAATTCATCGATATAGCCCATAAAAGGTTATCACATTTTTCTCAGTTACTATATCCATAGTTTTTTTTAACTCTTAATCAATGGCGCCATGCGGCGCCATTTTTGTTTTGCCTACTCTATGCAGATTGTAGATGAGAAGTTAACCGGGTTGTTGTCCGCATCGAGTGTTACTATTGCGGCATAGTAATATCTAAAATTAAGTGAAAAATAAACTATGTCAATCTGTCATTAATATAAATTTTGGATTATTAGAATTGTTGTTTTTTAAGCGTAATTGCACTAACTCTCAATTGCCTTATCTTGTACTTATATTGTACATATCTTGTACTAATCTTGTACTAACAAAAAATGGAATGACAATATGTCTGAATTAATAAATTAAACTTATAAAGATTGTAAATTATCCCGGACTCCAGTTAGCGTATTTTTTGCTGTGTATTAATTTATTCTATCAAAACAAAATTAAGAGGTTTCAAATGTGCGGACGTTTCGAAACTAAACCCTTACAATAACGCCAAACAAATTCATGCAGCCCATTCATCATCGAATGCCGGTTATACTAAAAATAAAAGAAGGGTTAAATTATTTATTAGATGAGGCTGATTCCAACGTAACAAAATGCGTTCCTTACAGCGGGAAGATGGCGATAGAGCCGGCTTCGATTTAATTCTTATGAAAATATCCTTTTTTATTTTTATTCACACCTAAATATTGGTATAAAAATCCTAGTTATTAATAAACTAGGAGTCTTATACTATGCAATCAACTTCGTTCAATATTGGATGCGATCCGGAACTTATCTGCGGGCGTAATGGAAGTTTTGTCGAAGCTCATCATTACTTCAAGTCTCACTCTTCTATGGGCCTTGATGGTTGTGAAAGTACGGCGGAGATGCGTCAATAATTTTTCCTCATCCCTCATATCATTCCTCCCCTAATTAAGGGGAGGAAGAAGAATAATTTCAAAATTTATTTAAATGCTATAGCTGCACTTGTTGGTCCGGCAAGCTGCATCCAATCGGTTTTTGAAAAGCCAATTCTATGAGCCCACTCATCAAAATCATTAAAAGTAAAATCGCTTCCGCCTCTGGTTTCTATAAGCATATTCAGCGACATTAGCAATCCAAATACATTTTTATTCCTTTCATTATCAATAATATTCTCGATGCATACCAAAGCTCCGCCTTCGGGTAAAGCATCGTAGGCTTTTCGTAACAGAAGGAATTTTTCATCATTATTCCAATCATGAAGAACGTTTCCCATTGCAATAACATCGCTTTTAGGAAAACGATCTGCGAAAAAGTCGCCTGACGCGGTTTTTATTCTGTTGGAAAGGCCTGCATTCCGGATAGTCTGTTTTGCAAATGATTCAACTGCCGGGAGATCAAAATTTATACAATTAATTTTAGGATTATTTAGTGCTACCTGAATACACATAGCACCGCTTCCTCCGCCTATATCGCAGAAAGATGAATAACCGGAGAAGTCGAACTGTTTTACAAATGACATAAATGCACCTGCCTGGAGCCCTGCCATTGCACGAAGGAATTCAGATAATGATTCCTGGTTCGAATAAAAATCATAGAATTGATTTTCAGAATTACTTTCTTTCAATTCATTTTGCGGAAGCCCGTTTTGCAATGCTTCGTCAAGCCCATCCCATGATTTGTACAGCCGGTTATTGCACATCTCCAGCATTCCCCCGAGATATGTCGGCTTATTTCTATCAAGGAAGAAATCTGTTTCTTCAGTATTAGAATATACCGCACTTCCTCCCAAACCGACTCTTTCCAAAAATCCAAGAGCTGTTAGAGCATCTAGAAAATCAAGATAAGATCTTTCATGCAGGCCGAGTTTATTTTTAATTTCGTCAGCAGTATGAGGCTTGTTTGCAAGCAGTGTAAAGAGTTTGAAATTAACTGCTGTAAGAACTGTTTTGGAAGCCCAGAACCCCATTCCGATCTTTAATATATGTTCGGGGTTAAGCTGCTTCGTGCCGACTTCGGCATTTTGTGTTTTTACTGTTGATTCCATAATACCTCCTTAAATTTTTATTTCGAAACTAAAATAATCTTAAGAAGGTATTAATTTCATTGACTTTGGTTAAGAAATTTTCAGCTTAACAACCATTCGCTTCCTTAGACGGCTGAGTGATTCCGGTTCTATACCTAGATATGCGGCAATATAATGCAAGGGAATTCTTTGGAATAACTGAGGCTGTTCTTGCATTAGTGTAATATATTTTTCTTCGGGAGAAGCGGATTTTGCAGCTGATAATTTTTTGATAGTGGCATAATGATTTCGTTTAACTTTTTCATCATGAAAATTTTTATACTTGGGTAATGAATTATAGAGGTAACAGTAATTTTTATAAGAAAGCATAAGTAATTCGCTTTCTTCCAGCGCTTGAAAATAATAAATCGAAGGTTTCCGAGAAATTAAGCTTTCCAGATCTCCAACCCAATAATCTTCAAGTGCAAAGTTTACAATTATTTCTTTAGAATGCTCATCAATTATATATCGCCGCAGACATCCTTTTTTGACATAAGCTGAATAATTGCACACTTCTCCTGCCATAAAATGATGTTCTTTTTTCTTGAGGACTTTTAACTCCAAAAGATTTATAAACAAATCAATTTCATCATCATTAAAGCCGGCACGATTCTTTAGAGTATTAACTAGCCCTGGGGCTGAAAATCTATTCTCAATCATTTTTAATATAAAAATCAAACTTGATTTAATAGAAGCTAATTAATTTATCATTCGCGTTCAATGAATAAAATAACAGGCGATTTGAATAAAAAGCTCTATTTCAATAATAAAAAAAACACTTGCAGGAATAACTCAAAGGTGCTTCAAATTTTTTAGAAAAATTTTGTTATAGATTGAATCCTTCTTTCAATATTTGAAAGAAGGCCTGGTTTTTATTTATATATCCAGTTATAGCGCCTTACTTTATCACCAATTAAGTTGGTGGTTGTAATTTGCTTAATACATCCATCATTGCCGGAGCAACATCACTATGGTGATGTATCATTTTCCATTCTCCGCTTTTTAGCTGATAAATATTGGTGACTCTTTGTTCGATATTGACCTGATGCCCGGCAATTTTAAACCCGCCGGACTCAATACCAATTTCATAAGCCACATCTCCCACTACACGAATTAGTTGATCCTTCAATTCAATGCTGCCCTCAGTTGCTAGTCCGGCAACTTGATCAAACGAATTCTTGACTGCTTTCCAGCCGACATCCCGTCCGCCAATCGGGTGCATAGCTGTTGCACTTTCCTCATGCGACCAAATTTCTCCCATTTGTTCCGCGTTCCCCTTCGACATGCTGGTCAAAGCATTATAGAACTGCTTCGATGCTTTGCGTACATCATCTTCTGCTGCCATTAATTATTCTCCTTTGGTTTATAAATACACGTCCCAAAATTGGGACCAAGAATATAAGTTTATTTATGAATCTAATTATTTTATCTTTTCCCAGTAATCGGTAAACATTCCTTTAGCGGCTGCAATCATTTTATTGCCCTCAAATGTGGTTGCCGGGGGATCAAAAGGAAATTTGAATTCTAACTTTTTTCCGTCATACTTGATAGGAACAGTCTTTGTCTGGTTTGTAATATATGTAAGTCCTTTGCCGCTGATCTCATCATTCATTACCCCAAAATGAATTGTTTCAGTATAAGTAGAATCAGTAAACTTATAGTTAGAATAAACAGAAAATGAAAAATGTTTTCCGTTTTTATCGGTCCACATTATGTTAAAATTTCTTACACCATGTGTAAAAGTCTGTATCCCCATAACTTTAGGTGGTTTTAATGTTGTACCATCGGGAAGTTTTCGGTATTCAAATTTATAGGTACCTTCTATTGAAGGGATCTTATAAATCGTAGTATCCCCGGTTTTGTTTATATATTTAAAACCGAAGAGGCTCACAACCATTACCACAAAAAAGAAAATAGTATAATACTTCTTCTTCATAGTTAACTCCTAATAAATTATTATTGATAATTATTTTATTGAAGATATGGCCGCGAAATAAGTTAAAGCTAAAAAGTAATAATATTTGTGATAGGGAACGCTAAATAACGCAGTGAATAATTGTCAATATAAATTAAACATTTGATTATGCGGTATAAGCCGTAACTTACAAATCGAACAATAAAATAAATAAATATTCTTTCAGCCTGCCGAATTAAAACGTAGGGGCCGACATTATTCTCAAAGAATTGCGTCCTGGTTCTAATGTCCGCATTTTACGAATGGAAGAAAGAAAGAACAATGAAAATACCATACAGAATATTTCTACCTAATGAAGAAATATTTTTTGTCCCCGCTCTTTACAGCTGCAGCAAAGACAAAATAATTTCCACTTCACTCATTAAAACAATTCCAAATAAATTCATGCAGCCGATTCATCATTGAATGGCGGTTATATTAAAAATAAAATAAGGAATAATTTATTATATAAAAATAATTTTTACTATATTTTTTAGAAATTTCTGAAAAATTAATTGACATTAATAAAAAATTTAAATAAGCTTTGCTGCAGAAATTAAGGAATAAAAATAAGAAGCAATAAAATCAATAACGTAGATTTATTCACTTCGGCAGCAAATGACAAATTTAATAAACATATAAAAACACAAAGCAAACAAGCTTTGGAGATAATAAAATCCAAAATAAACTGGTCAAAGTTGTTAAAACCAATTCAGAAAGCTATCGCTAAAGAGAAGGAAAACAACTCACCGGCCGGAAGAAGAACATTTGATTTACTGGTAATAGTAAAATGTTTTATTTTGCAAACTATATATAACCTTTCTGATCCGAGGCTAGAAGAAGAAATAGCCGATAGACGAAGTTTTCAAATATTTCTTGATCTAAACAGTCTGGATTCAATCCCAGATGAAACGACTATCTGTAGATACCGTGAGATGTTTGCCCGTTTAGATTTGGATAAAAAATTATTTTACGAATTCAATAAACAATTAAAAAGCTTAAATCTTATAGTTGGTAAAGGAACTATAGTCGACGCAACAATCAAGCAGGCACAGGCTACCTCCGGTAGTAATAGGGATAATGATGCGGATTTTACTCAAAAACGAGGAAAAACTTACTATGGTTATAAAGGTCATATTGCCATGGATGAAGACAGTGAGATTATCAAAACTGTCCTGTTTACAAAAGCTTCCCTTCACGATTCAAATGCCTTTGATAAATTAATTGACTACACGGAAGAAGCGATATTTGCAGACAAAGGCTATGCGAATGAATTCAGGAGAAAGAGGCTTCAGAGAAAGAACATATTCGATGGTATTCTATCAAAAGGTTACCGGAATAAGCCATTAAGTCAATCGGAGATAAGACTTAACAAATTGCTTTCAACAAT
>Ga0315542_1000024_pt1 | contig 65805 bp, 54 predicted proteins | sample SalMarSW160120MG_FD_202541 | JGI IMG/M metagenome (GOLD analysis project Ga0315542, IMG submission 202541) | Salt marsh sediment microbial communities from the Plum Island Ecosystem LTER, Massachusetts, United States - Salt Marsh Sediment SW1601-20 ...
TACGGCATCGGAGTTCCCTGGCATGAATCACTTAACTTCGGCAGTTTAATAGGAACCAAAGTAGTACTTAACGAATTTGTTGCGTACCTTGAATTAGGCAAAATGATTTCTGCGAAAACCATGACAGATCCCAAGGCAATATTTATGGCTACTTATGCTTTATGCGGATTCGCTAATTTTAGTTCTATTGCTATTCAAATAGGAGGAATCGGCCCTTTGGCTCCTCCACGAAAACCGGATTTGGCCAAATTAGGTTTTAAAGCAGTACTCGGTGGTTCCCTGGCTACTTTAATGACTGCAACATTAGCAGGAATTCTATTCTAGCAAAAAACATTTGAGAATTTTTATTTAATGATTGATTTAAACTTTAAATATAAAGACCTGCTTCTTTTAATCTCTAAAGATAAACCTTTCGAGCCGGAATTGTCACTAATCCTCGGAAGCGGTTTAGGCGATTTTGCAAAAAGTGTTACCCTGCGTAAAACTATTTCTACCTCAGAACTACCGGGTTATCCTCCTTCAACAATACCGGGACACGAAGGTAAAATACATTTTGCAGAATTTGCAGGTAAAAAATTATTATTATTCCAGGGTAGAATTCATTTTTACGAAGGATATCCTATATCCGAATGCATACTTCCCGTATTCATTTCTTATAAGCTCGACTGCAAAAAAATGTTGCTTACAAATGCCGCCGGCGGTATAAATTCAAATTTTTCCCCTGGAGATTTAATGCTTGCCGTCTCTTTCAACGGAATAAATATAAAAAAAGAGTTGACCGAGCTTATCGGAATTTCTTCACTTAAAGGGATTTTAAATTTCTTCAACTTCCCCTCAAATTCATTCAATAATTTAATAAGATATGCGGCTTTAGAAGAAAAAATAATTTTAAAAGAAGGAGTTTACTGGTACACTAAAGGACCCAGCTATGAAACCCCGGCTGAAATAAAAATGATAAAAACATTCGGCGGCGATGCCGTAGGAATGTCAACTGTTCACGAAGCTGTTTTTTCTGCCTATCTCGGTATGGAAACCTCTTCAATTACCTGCATTACAAATTATGCGGCAGGAATTACAAATAAAAAGCTTAACCATACCGAGGTTACAGAAACCGCCAATATGGCAAAAGAAAAATTTGAAAGACTTGTTAAGAGAATTATCACAAATATTTAATTTCCATAATAAAGTCGGGTATTTTATGCATTTTAGTACCAATACGGCTCAATTCTTTTATGATCCAGGAATTCAATTTTTATTGACTTTCTTAGCCTTTAGCGGTAATTTTAATTTTTAATTTTTTCAAAATCCAAATAAAAGTAACACTTACATATGAAAGAACTAAGATTTAGAATTATTCTAATTGTTGGAGCGGTTGTTCTATCTGTATACCTTTTAATACCAACCTACACAAATTATAAAAACAACGAAATGATCGACCAAATATTGGCCAAAAGAAGAGTTATGCTGGAAAAATCTGTTCCGAAGCTGTCTTCGGATGAGATTGACCAGAGATTAAAGGTGGTTGAAGACAGCATTAAAGCTGCCGATCCTTCGATAACCAAAGATAAGCTTAAAAGCTTAAAGCTTGGTCTTGATCTTCAGGGAGGTATGCGTGTAGTTCTTGAAGTGAATACGGGAAAATTGTTAGAAAAATTGGCCAAAGAACCGGATAATACATTCAAGGAAATAATGGCTTCATCGGAAAAAGAAGCAGCTAAGTCAAATGTTTCGGTTGTTGATTTGGTTGCCCAAAAATTGAAGGCAAGAGGTATAAGATTAAGCAGGTATTTTGGTACTATTCGTGACGACGACAGCAAAATTATTTCTATGTTAAACAAAGATGCTGAAGATGCCGTATCCCGGGCTATGGAAATAATCCGGAATAGAGTCGATCAATACGGAGTATCCGAACCTACTATTCAGAGGGAAGGCAGCAGAAGAATAATTGTTGAATTACCGGGAGTAGCTAGAGAAGAAGAAGCTAAGCAGCTTTTACAAGGAACTGCATTATTGGAGTTTAAACTTCTAAAAGATCCTCAGTTTACTTACTCGGTAATGGAGAAAATTGATGATGTCCTGGCTGGAAAAGTAAGTGTTGACAGTACAGAAAATGATACAACAGCAGCCGGGAAAAGCAAATCCAAGGCTGCCGTAAATAAATCGAAGACTTCTAAAAATGTTGCTGCCGCCAGCGATACAAATAAAAATAAACAGATGACCCCGGAAGAATTTGCTAAGAAACATCCTTTCTTTTCAGTAGCCATTTTAGACCAAAGATCGGGAACTGCCGATGCTTATGTTAAGGCTAACGATAGAGATAAATTAAAATTATGGCTTTCCCGGCCGGATGTTCAAAAAGTAATTCCTGCAAACTGTCAATTTGTATTTTCCGCAAAACCTGCAGGCAAAGAAGGCGGGCAGGAATTCTATACACTTTACTGTGTAAATAAAACACCTGAGCTGACGGGCGGTGTTATTACAAATGCTACGGCTAATATAAATCCGGAAACCTCATCTCCAGTTGTAAATATGACGATGAACTCCCAAGGAGCCGCTGATTGGGCTAGAATAACAGGTGCAAATATTCATAAAAGGATTGCTATTATATTAGACGGGGTTGTTTATTCTGCTCCGGTGGTACAAAATAAAATTACCGGCGGAAGTTCCCAGATAACCGGAATGGCTAATATGGAGGAAGCACAACTATTATCCATCGTTTTAAAAGCCGGTGCTCTTCCTGCACCGGTAGATATAATTGAAGAAAGAACAGTTGGGCCATCTCTCGGTCAGGATTCTGTTAACGATGGTTCTCTTTCTACAATTCTTGGTTTCCTCGTTGTAAGTCTTTTTATGATTTTTTATTATCAGAGAGCAGGTACAATAGCAGCCGCCTCTTTGGTCTTTACAATATTATTTATCTTAGGCTGTCTTGCAGGGTTTAATGCTACACTAACTTTGCCAGGTATAGCCGGTATTATATTAACAATAGGTATGGCCGTCGATGCAAATGTGCTTATATACGAAAGAATTAGAGAAGAGCTGGAAACCGGGAAAACAATTAAAGCATCGGTAGACAGCGGCTTCTCCAAAGCTTATTCAGCTATTATCGATTCAAACATAACAACTTTTATTACAGGTTTAATACTTTATCAGTTCGGAACGGGTCCTGTAAAAGGATTTGCACTCACATTAATGATCGGATTAGCTGCAAGCTTATTTAGTGCACTTGTTATCGCACGTGTTGTATTTGATTATATGGTTCAAAAAGGAATAAAAATCACTGTAGGTTAATTAACTCGCAATAAGGAGCAATTTTATAAATGCGTATATTCGAAAATATTCATATTGATTGGCTGGGCAAGAGAAAAATCTTTTATTTTGTATCTGCAGGTCTTTTCTTAATAGGATTACTAAACGTCATTTTCCGCGGTTTACATTTCGGAATAGATTTCAAAGGCGGAACTGAGATTGTACTCGAATTTCAAAAACCGGTTAATGTAAGTTCAATGAGAGGGTATTTAGCAAATATCGGTTTGGGTAATGTGGAAATAAAAACCTTCGGCGGTGAAACCGGCGTTCTTGTTAGAACGGAATTACAGGAATTACCAAGGGCAATATTTCCTAAAATAATTGACAGAATTAATTCTGTTATAAATAAAGAACATCCCGGATTATCTTACACGATACCCGATACTTCGGCTGCATCGGTTACATATGCTTTTGCCAATCCCGATACCGCAAGTATGATGGTCTCACAGCTATTCAAAGCGGGTTATCAAACCGGCAAAGTTTCCGAAGAACCGACAAATAAAATGATGGTAGTAAGAGTAGGCATTGCCGATTGGGTAAAACAGACGTTAAAAGAAAGAGTGACCGGCAATCCGTTTCAAGTTGTTAAAGAAGATCACGTGGGACCGAAAGTTGGAAACGAGCTTAAAACTAACGCCATCATAGCTATATTTCTTTCTCTTATCGGTATTTTAATTTATCTGGCATTCAGATTTAAATTTATATTTGCATTAGGTGCGGTCGTTGCATTATTTCACGATGTTTTAATCACAATCGGACTTTATGCCGCATTGTACGGCGTAATTCCCGGATTAAATCTCGAAATTGATTTGACCGTAGTTGCTGCTTTTCTAACACTGATCGGTTATTCGGTTAACGATACGGTAATTGTTTTCGATAGAGTAAGGGAAAACCTGAAGATTCACAAAACCATGCCGCTTGAAGAGTTGATTAATCAAAGCGTAAATAGAACAATGAGCAGAACAATTCTTACTGCGGGCACGGTACTTCTGGCCGTATTGGTACTTCTCATTTTCGGCGGTGAAGTGCTGAGAGCATTTTCATTTACTCTTTTCTTCGGAACAATAACCGGTACATATTCATCAATATTTATAGCTAGCGCCCTTGTTCTTGAATATGCAAACCGATTCCAGAAGAAAGTACAGTTCTAATTATTATAAAATTTTATTTGTAAAGCCGGCTTTGCGCCGGCATTTATATTCCTGCCTAAGTTCAAAATTTTCTTTCTTAACCATTTATTCACATTAAATTCATCATTTGATAACATTGGATTTATAGTTTTGTTGTATGAATATTTTTCTAACAATGATTAGGGATAAATGAGAATAGCACATCTTTCAGATCTACACTTTACTACATTCTTTAAAAGGAACGATCTTGCCGGTATCAATTATTTATTAGAGTATGCATTAGATCAAGGAGCCCACCACATTGTAATTACCGGAGATTTAACCGATAATGCAGCCGAATCCGATTTTCTTATATTAAGACAGCTTTTTAAAAAACTAGATATATTAAATTCACAAAAGCTTTCTCTTGTAATCGGCAATCATGATATTTTCGGAGGAGTACAAACTGCGGAGGATATTTTTTCTTTCCCGGATAAATGCGGTAAAGTTAATTTCAATAATCAAAAAAGAAAGTTTTACAGCTACTTTAAAGAAACATTTAATGATTGTATTTACATCTCAAATCCAGGCATCTTTCCTTATGCTAAAATATTAAACGGAATTTTGTTCGTGGGAATTAATTCCATAGCCGAATATTCTACTTCAAAAAACATTTTTGCTTCCAACGGAAGCGTAAGTATCGATCAATTTTATGAGACAGCAAAGATACTTGAACAATTTAAATATAAGGCGGCAAATAAAATTATTTTGATTCACCATCATTTCAATAAAGTTAAAGTTAAGGGTAAAAATTCTTTCGGAAATTTTTGGCAGAATATTGAAAAGCAGACAATGAAATTAAGAAAAAAGAAAAGGCTGTTTAATCTTTTTAACAGATACGATATAGATCTTGTTTTACACGGACACTATCATGAATTGAGTGAATATAAACGAGAAGGAATTAGATTCTTAAATGCCGGGGGAAGTTTAAAAAATAATTCCAAAAATTTAATCGGACTAAATTTTATTGATATTTCTCAATCGGGTAAAATTATTACCAACACGGTTGAGTTAAAATACGATCATAATAATTTTAAAACAGATAGTGATAACTATAAATTTTCAGAATCAGAAAGATTAATCGTTCTCTAAATTGGAGAATTAATAAAAATATTCCCCTTGTGGATCTCTGTGTGTATTCTGCGTAAGAAAGAGACTTCTAAATATATTTTATAAAAAATAGAATTTATTTTCAAATTAATATTTTATTATTTTTGAATTGTAAAAGTTTTTTTTATTAACAAAACTTCATTCACAACAAAGCACGCAGGAGCTAGTATGGGTAAAGGTGATAGAAAAAGTAAGAAAGGAAAAATTTGGAGGGGTACACATGGAAAGACCCGCCGTCGACCCAGGAAAAAAACAAGACCAGTAGAAAAACCAAAAGAAAAATCCTAAATTTTAAGAAATATCTCTTCCCCGAGATGTATTTATTCCAGCCTGTGCAGCGCCAGAAATGTTAAATCATCGTGCTGGGGCTCTTCTTTGGCAAACAATTTTAAATCTTCCAAGTAAGCTCTGATTAATTTTTGAGGAGAGGAATAAATATTCAAAGCAGCAATTTGATTCACTCTCTCTGTACCGTACTCAACCTCACCGTCCGAAGCTTCCGATAATCCGTCTGTATAAATAAATAAGCTCTCGCCTGGAGCAATTGTAAATTTTTCTACATTATATTCGGAAGAACAAAAAACCCCGAGAGGAAGTCCTGTAGAATTGATATTAACAACGCCTTCTTTTTTTATTATTAGAGGGAGACAATGCCCCGCATTAGCTAATTCAACCATTCCCCCTTTTTTTAATCTGCCGCAGACCATTGTTACAAAATGAGTATAAGGTGAACTCTCGCAGAAGAGTCTGTTCGCTCTCAACATCATTTCATTTAACGGAAGGTCAAGTTCAATCAAGCTGTGAAACATTGCATGCACATGAGTCATTAGCAATGAGGCTGCAATTCCTTTTCCGGTTATATCTCCGACAATAAAAACCAATTCTTCTTCATTTTTATCTTTGAAAACAAGGTCGCAATAATCTCCGCTTACCACTCCGGCCGGTGAATAATAATAACTGACCTCAAATCCTTTCATGTTAATATTATTTTTAGGAAGCATCGAGCGTTGAATTTGAGCAGCCAATTCCAGGTCTTTTTCCAGAGATTTCTGTTGCGATTTATTTAGATGCTCCAAACAAAAAGTAACAAGAGGATCGACCGTTAACCTATCACGCTCAATCGGTTCATGACATGTTTCGCAAATTCCGTAAGTTCCGGTTGCCATGCGATCTAATGCATCGTCAACTTCTTTTAAAAGGCTGACAAGATGTAAATTATTTTGGGATGAATTTATCGAATCTTCAAGTTTCTTTCGTCTTTCTCTTAATTGAACTTGTATATCGTCAAATGATTCTTCAGCCATTATTGCACCCTTTATTTTTAAATGGTTTGAATCAGACCTTCGAGGTTAAAAAAGAGCAAATAGTAACTTCGAAGGTTGAATTTTAGAAGTAAATAGAAAATTAAATTATAAAATAAATATTCTGCAAGAAATTTAACTCGAAATAGTAATTAATGTAAAAAATCATCAACTGCTTTAATGAACATGTCCGGCTGATCTACGAAAGTCATATGCCCGCTTTTGGGGAAAATAACCAGTTTGGATCCTTTAATTTTTTCATGCATTTCCTCTGATAGTGAAGGAGCACATTCATCATGATCGCCGCAAGTTATTAAAGTCGGCACTTTAATTTTATGAAGCTCATTTACAAACTCAACCGACTTAAGATTGCCGTCAATAATAAATTCACCGTGCGAGCCCCACATTTCACGGTAAAGATACCAAGACATATTTCCGTTTGCAACAGGGTCGTAATTCGGATCCGGCCTGTTCTGATATAGATATGGAAAATATCCTTCTCCCCATGCTGCTTTCATATATTCGTCGCTGTATCTGTTTCTCTGGTAAGGCTCGCCATGTCCGAATAATCCGGCCTTTTCCATTTTATCAATTTTGTTTCGGAGTTCGGGCGACATATTATCTTTTATTTTCTTTAATACTTCATTCATCTGGGAAGTGCTTGGAAAAGTACTGCAAAGAATAAGATGAGTCAAATTTTTCTGATATTTAAGAGCATAAGCCTGTGCAAGAACTCCTCCGCATGAATGTCCCAGCAAACTAATTTTCCCCAGGTTAAGCGCTTTTCTGACTGCTTCCACATCTTCAACCATATTCTCGTCTGTATATTGCGACAGGTCTTCAAGCTTTTGAGATTGCCCCGAACCACGCTCATCAATAAATATTAAACGGTTATGCCTGGCAAGCGGGAGTAGATAAGGAAGAAAATAATCGTGAGAAGCACCCGGTCCTCCGTGAAGAATCATTAAAGGCTTTCCTTTTCCGAATTCTTCGTAATAAATCATCACTCCGTTCGCATCAACAAAGCCTTGCTGGATTTGATAAACATTTTTGGAGGAAACATTTTCAGTTTGTTTTGTAGAAGGTGATTGACAGAAAATTAATATCGACGAAATAACAACAGTTAATATTGTAAGCCAGCTCTTTTTCATAATTTACTCCGCTAATTTTATATTTATAAAATGAAGTTAGGTAATATATAGTCCTAAAGTAATCTTTTTAAATTATTTTAGGAAGAAAAAAAAAGATTTATAAACAGAATAGAATTATTTAGAAATATATTTCTAACGGAAAAAGCACGAATGTATTTTCTTTGAATTAAACCTAACAATACTTTTAAATATTAGTGAGTAAAACTAATCAGTTCAACTTAATTATATCAACCGGCTGACAGATCGCACAATGATAAATTAAGATTTTTGCGTTAGTCGTTTCGTTTTGTAATTTATAATTAAAGTTAACTTTTTATTAATGAAAGTTACATTCCGGTGCTTATGGCGGAAAATACGTACCATCTGCTTAACCTGACTACCGGTAGATATTTCTTCTTCATTGTCTTGCAAAGCGGCAATTTATAGATAATAAATAGTAAAAGAATAAATCTCTTCAACTTAAGAAATGGAGGCAAACATGATAAAAGTGTATTTCACATGTTTTTTACTTTTTATGACCGCATTTATTTCTCAAGCGCAAACGGAGTCAGACAGCCTCTTAAAAGCGCGAGCGGAGATCCTTCCATTATTTAAAGCAATGGAGGCGGCAGCCAATGCACACAACGCTGAAAAGCATCTCTCATTCTACGCCAAGGTACCTTCCCCCCTCTTCGTTTTCAACGATCATGAAATCAAGGGTTGGAACGCCCTTTTGAAACAGCAGCGAAAATGGTGGCATAACGGTAATTCGGACGTAAAGTATAAATTGATCGGTAAGCCTGATTTCAGAATGTTTGCTCCCGGTCTGGTTATGGTCACGTTCTTTCTGACTTCACATCGCACTTTGTCCGGCGGACATACGGGCAATTCAAAATTCGGGATATCGGATCTGTGGCAGAAACAGCCTGAGGGCTGGCGTATAGTTTATGCACACGAATCGATGGTGAACCAATAAGGTGAGGTCTGCAGTCTTACAGGCAAATCAATCTGTTATGCTTCAGTTCTCCAGCTCGAAGAGCGAACATCCGGTTTAGTCACCGACTTTCTGCGATATGACGTGAGCTGAGTGATTGACTTATATTAATAGCGGCTGTTTATTTTATATATCACCTCGATAAATCGAGGTGTTAATGAAATCTTTTGTTTCATCGATAAATCGAGATGTTAATAGGAACCAGCACCTCTGTTATCATATTAACATCTTGCTTCAGCAAGGTGTTAGAACAGAGATCAAATCATATTATAACTGCTTCAGCAGTTTACTCATCATCGACATACCTCATTCCGTATTTTTCAATAAACTCTTTGTACTCTTCAGTAAACGATTTTAATTTATGATGTTTTTCTTGTCCGGCTATATAACTGCCAACCTTATTAACGGAAGATTCGGAAACAGAAAACACACCGTAGCCCCTTCCCCAGCTAAATTTCGAATGTAAAAGGCCCTCTTCGTTGATCCAACGTGAAGAACTGCCTTTAAATAACCGAACAGTATTCTCAATTGTCAAACAGGTCGATAAATCAATTAACAAATGGACATGGTCGGGATTAACATAATTAATCTTCATGTAAATGTTTTTTCCCTTGGAATATTTGTAAAGATAATTTGAAAGTCTAATTCTTGCTTCTTTGTGCAATACTTTATCTCTGTTTAATGTTCCGAAAATAATATGAAGCCAGCATTTTGAATATGAATGAAGAGACATCGGTTTACCCCTTGCATTTAAGCCGTTAAAACGGCTGTGTATTTTTTACTCTTTTATATCACCTCGATAAATCGAGGTGTTAATGAGATTTTTTGTTTCCTCGATAAATCGAGGTGTTAATGAGAATTTTTGTTTCCTTAATAAATCAAGGTGTTAATAAGAATTATTGTTTCCTCGATAATTCGAGGTGTTAATGATAACTTGCAGAAGTTACGCAACTGTTTAGCAGAACCATGTCATCCCGGGCTTGACCCGGGATCTGAAATTGATTCAGCATCTGGAAATAGCTTAATTATGCAGATTCCGAATCAAGTTCGGAATGACAATAACTGATTTTTTCTTATTTTATATAACTTTAGTAACTTACATTAATATTCTAACCTAAGAAAATTAAGTTGATGTTTTGAACGAGCTGCTGATAATTTTTAATTTCTCAAAACTCCGCACTAATACCAATTGAAGGCAAAATACCAATCGATGATGATTCGTCAACCTGCATTGTTCTCGGATCCCATCTAATTGAAGCTGTATTTTTCCTGTTGTAAATATTTTGTATGTCCAGATATGTAATAAGGACCCAGGTACTGAAATTCCATCTTTTATCAACCCTCAGGTCTAGACTATGCGCAGGTCTTAACCGCCTCGAATTATAATCAAAAACGTACTGTCTTCCATTCACATCGAACGGCGTATAAGGATTCCCGGTTGCAAACCTGAATTTAAAGCTCCCCTCCCATTCGGGATTGAATTTATAACCGCCGCTTACATTCAAAATAACATTTTGATCGTAAAGCCCCGGACGTTTTATTCCGTCAAGAGGAGTAAAATCAGAACGGGAAATTGTTAAGCTCATTATGCCGTAATAAGGCAGATCGGAAAGTTTTTTCTGTAAAGAGAACTCAATTCCTTTCGTCAGCCCCTTACCGGCAGAAACCAGCGGATCGAGTCCTAACGATGTAAAATTATCATCCGAGTATCCTGCACCCGTATTTGCCAGAATTAAGTAAGGTCTTGTTAGGCTGGCCGGGTAGTTGGAATAATCTTTTATAAATCCTTCCACTTTAAATAAAATATCTTCCCTTACCCGGTTTTCAAAGCCGAGTATATACTGGTTTACTCTTATATCTTTTAAGTTTTTATTAACGCTGGTTAACCATAAATAAGACGGTGACTGATAATAAATCCCGGTACTGAAATTAATGCTGTTAATTGCCGATAGATTATATGAAAGTGAAAACCTCGGGCTGAAATAATATTTATCGTTTATTCCGCTAAAGTAATCTTCTCTTATACCGAGATTTACAATTACTCTTTTCATCATTACGGTATTGAAATTCAAATAACCTCCCCACTTAAAATAATTTTCATTCATTTTAGAATTTACCGCAGAAACGGAATCGCCGAATGAAGTTAATTTTGCAGGAGAATAAATATCCGATTTAAATTCAATCAATTTAAATTCAGTACCGATGTTTAATTCGTTTTCGGATGAAACTTTAACAGTTAAATCCGATTTAATACTGTTCTCAATTTCCGTAGAGATATTTTTGTAAATAGGATTTTGAACCGTATCATTCTGAGTGCTGTTATAATTAACGTAATTTCTGCTTAATGCAATGTCCAAAAATCCTGTACCGAATATCTGCTGATATTTTCCCGCAGCAGTATACTGCTTTTGATCGCTTCCGAGAGTTCTAGAATTATTAAATCTTTTATCCGGTGTATCATTAAAAAAATTTACATTATCAAGCGCACCGAGAAAGAAAAAAGATAAATTACTGTTAGTACTTGTTTTTATGTTTACCTTTGAAAGCAGATCATAATATTCCGGAACAAATGCAAACCCGGCAGCTTTAAAAATAAAATCAAGGTAGCTTCGTCTAACCGAAAAAATAAAATCGGAACTCCGATTAATAGGACCTTCCATATCCAGACCAAACTGAGTTGCCGAAACTGTTGCTTTCCCGCCTATCCTATCCTGCCTTCCGTTTTTTAAATTTATTGAAAGAACAGACGAAAGCCTGTCCCCGTAAGTAACGGGAAATCCTCCGGTGGAAAAGCTTGTTGATTTTACATAATCAAGATTCACGTAACTGACCGGTCCGCCTGCCGCACCCTGCGTACCAAAATGATTTATATTCGGAATTACAATTCCATCGACCAAAAACAAATTTTCCGAAGGCGCTCCGCCCCGTACAATTAAATCGTTTCTTCCCGCATCTGCCTGCGCTACTCCCGGAAGAATGGAAAGTGCCCTAACTACATCCTCAAATCCACCCGGCGCTCTCCTTATTTCTTCAAAGGAGAAATTAGTTGTGCTAATAGGCTCTAAAGGATTTTTAGAAAAATATTCATCCTTTACCGTAACTTCGCTAAGCTCAAGAGTTGTTTCCATTAATTCAACATCAAGTCTTGCCGGTTTTACGGAATTAACGACTACATCTGTTTTGATTACCGTTATATACCCGATGCTGGAAATTTTGAGGCGGTAAGTTCCGGGTTTAATCCCTTTAATTTTGTAATTTCCTTCCTGATCGGCTGCAGCTCCAAGATTGCTGTCCAGTATTAAAATGTTGGCACCGATTAACGGCTGCATCGAAACTGCATCCCTTACCTTGCCATAAATAATCCCTTTTTCGTCCTGTGCAGATATTTCAGCCGCAAAAATGAATGAAAAAAATAAGATTACTTTTAGAACCGGATAATAACGCATATGAATTCTTTTTAAATGATGAAGGATTGATTCGCGTTCCAAATTTAATTTTTATTTGACAGGACGAAAGAAATATAGTAAAAATTTATTAAAGTAATTCCAAACAAAGCATCATTTTACCCTCACAATAACCATTGTCATATCATCATTTTGTTCTGCAGTTCCCCTAAATTGATTTATGGAATCCCAGATCCTGTTCATAATGTCAGTAGAGGTTTTGGACATACCGTTTTTCAGCAGACCTGATAAATTGTCTTCACCGAAAAGTTCGAGAGATTCATTCATTGCTTCTGTTATTCCGTCCGAGAAGAATGCATATATTTGCCCGGGTTTCAATTCGACTTCCTCTTCAATCAATGTTTTTTCAAATATAATTCCCTTTTCCAGACCTACACCTATTCCCTGTGTCCTGTAGGAATGTACCGAGCCGTTCATTGCCGTAAGCACCGGCATATGTCCTGCTCTGCAGAAAGTAACTTTATTCAATTCGGTATCGAATAGTGCGAGAGTCATAGTTACAAAAGAATTTCTTTCAATAGCGTCGTAAAATTTTTTATTTACTTCAATCATTATCTCTCTCGGTGTTTTGCCGGGTGCGCATGCAAGCTGAATCATTGTTTGAAGCTTCGTCATGTATAGTGAGGCCGCAAGTCCTTTACCGGAAACATCTCCCACAACAACGAATAACTGCGAATCCGAAATTGGAATAAGATCATAATAATCCCCGCCGACCTGCATTGCCGGAATCATTTCACCGCATATATCCAAACCTTTAGTATCCGGTATGCATTTAGGTAAAAGTCCTTGCTGAATTTTTCTAGCAATAGATAGATCTCTTTCAATTTCCAGTTTTTCAGCTTCGGATTTATATAACCTGGCATTTTCAATTGAAACTGCCGCCTGGTTTGCGGCAGCTAAAAGCAAATCTAAATCCTTGCCGGCAAATTGTGAACCTGAATGCTTTAATCCGAACAACAGCATTCCAATAATTTTTGATTTAATTATCATTGGAATTACAGTATAAATTTCTTCCGTTATTAATCTTTCCGCAGCATTAGGAAATACTTCTTGAAATTCATTTTGTTCAAATACCGGCTGTTTAAAAGTCTGTAGTTTTTGGGAAACTGCTTCATCAAGATTCTCATTGTTAATTACTAAGTCGTCCTTGGTAATACCAACGTTTCTAACAAGCTGAAATTCATTTACTTTTTTACCCTTAATCATAATGCCGAAATGATTGATCATTAACGCATCGACAAATGTAGCCTGCATTGTATCTAAAATATTATTTAAACCCACGACAGTTGATAAATCACCTGTAAATTTTACAAGTACTTTTTGATAAGCAAATTGTTCGGGATAAAATTTGGCTGTTATAAAATCCTGGTATTTATTTTTAGTAGATTGGAAAATGACCGCAAACCCTATAAAAATTATGCCCGCAATTATACCCTGGAATTCGGTTCCGATTGCCTCACTGATGCTTTGTCCTAAAATATAAATTACAAAGAAATAAACAGCTGCTAAACCAACAGTCGCTGAACCGTACATAATAGTATTTTTAATTACAACACTTACATCCATTAATTGATATTTAAAAATGGAATATGCAAATGCAATCGGGATTAAAATAATTAAAATTATGGGCGTATAATATTCCGGCGCATTATATAAATTATCTGATATGGCAGGAGCAATGCGAGATGTATAAATAATTGCTAAAAATGCAATTACTAAAGCTACCAGAATAATGAATACGGGTTTTTTCTCTTCCCTGGTTTTTAATCTTCTATAATTAATTATTAAAGATATAAAGGCAATGAATTCGATTCCGCTAAAAACATATTGCAAAATTGTTCTTACAACATCAAAGTTAATTGAATTAATAGGGGTAATAAAATTTAATCCAAAGACAATGTATTCAAATATGAATAATATAAGCGGTGTAATAACCAGAGACCTCTTAATCCATAATTTATCCATAAGTTTAAAAGGCTGCGGAAAGGTCCAGAAAAAAGCAAGAAACAAAAATACAAATGAGTTTTGTCCAAATAATCCGAAAAATGCCAAAGTGGCAAAATACCATCTATTTGCCATAATCATTTCAATAGAAGTAAATAACGGCGAAAGATAAAAAACACCTGAAAGAACGGCAGCTACACCGATTCCATAGAACAATTTTTGTACTTTACCCGTTGGCTTCGCCATTAAAACAATAAAACCGATAAGCATTTGTATAAGAGCTAAAATTGTATTTGCCAGATTATTAACCCTAACAAGCTTTTTAATGTAAACCTTTGTGTGAATCAGCTTGCCGTCTTTTTTAATAGTATAATCGGCGTAATGCCCGGATTTAACTTTATCCAGTATATTTTGTGCAGCAGTCGGATTCGCGAGTTTTTGATTGTTAATTTCAACTAATTCATCGCCGTCTCTAATTCCGGCATTCCAGGTTACGCCGCCTACTTTTACAGATTGGAAAACTATAATTGACTCTGTTTTATTTATTTTTTTAGGCTGCCATATACATTCATCATTCGATTGAACCCGGACAAACAAAACAAAATATATCTCAATTACAGCCGTTAATATCAATACCGTCGAGACAGCTATTATAATCTTTGATCTATTTTTAAGAAAAAAATCTTTCATTTATTTCATTAGCCAAAATTATTATTCATATTGAGCCGGTTCTTGATAATAATTATTATTTAATCTCAAAATTAAAACTGATTATTTATTTAATTATCATAAATAATATTAATTTGCTTTTAACACAACAATGGTCATATCATCGGACTGCACGGTTCCGGCGGCAAAAGACTGGACTTCGTTCTTTATTGAATTTAAAATTTCACTGGAAGGTTTGTTACTATTTTTCAAAACAATTTCTTCAAGCTTTTCATCGGAAAATTCCTCTCCCTTAACATTCATTGCTTCGGTAATACCGTCAGTAAATAAAACGAGCACGTCATCTTTTTCTAAATTAACTATTTCGGATTCGTAAGGGATTGTTGTTTTCATAACACCCAATATTATTCCGCCTTTTCCCAGTTTTTTAATCTCTCCGTTTCTTACCAGCAGCGGATGATTATGACCGGCGTTTACATAATGCAATGTCTTTTTACTGTCTTCAAATACCGCCCAGAAAAAAGTAATGAATTTACCGTCGGAAGTATTTTCGGAAATCAAATCATTTATTAATGCAGTAGCCTGTTCAAGATGCATACCCTGCTTGCATGTTGTCTTTAAGAACGCCTGAAGATTTGCCATTAACAAAGCTGCCGGTACTCCTTTACCGGAAACATCTCCTATTGCAATACAGAAGCTGTCCTCATCCAATGTAATAATATCGTAATAATCTCCGCCGACATGCTGAGACGCTAAGTTGAAAGCAGAAATATCGAAGTTCTTATAAACAGGGATTTCGCTCGGCAAAAGATTCCTTTGAATTCCGCGTGCAAGTTCAAGTTCTTCTTCCATTTTTTGTTTTTCCAGAGCTTCTTTAAACAGCCTTCTGTTTTCGAGAGATATTATTGCCAGGCTTCCAATTGAATATATAAATTCAACATCGGCTTCGGAATAATTCTGATTATTAATTCTCTTCCCAAGAAAAATAAGGCCTTTGGTTTCACCCTGAAGCTGCATAGGCACAATAAGTTCCACAGCTAAAGCTGCAAAGCCGGGATAATCCTTAATAATTTCTTCTTTCAGCACCGGGTTTTCAACTTTAAAAAAATCATATTGATTAATTGAATCCAGCAATTCTTTTTCCTGATATTTTGATTCCAAAATATTTATACCGCCGTTGTTAAAAATTATAACTGCAAATTTGGAAACAAGAAATTGCCCGATTACCGAATAGACCAATAGTCTGGCAACTTTTGTTGATTCCGAAAATAATCCGAATTCTTTACTCAGCTCAAACAAGGAATTTAATCTTTGAATTCTGGAATCAAGCACACGGTTAACTTTTTTAAGTTCATTAATTACCATGGAGTTTTGTATTGCAGAAGAAGATATATTTAAAATTGTTTTCAAGAACTCGACATCATCTTCGCTAAAAGGAGACTTATTCAGTTTTTCGCCCAGGCAGACAATTCCGAGGCATTCTTCAGATGAACTTATCCTTTCATAAATAGATAATTTACATTCGTTAAAAAAATTTATCAGCTCAGCATTATCTTTGAAGTCTGGCCTAGCTTCAACTTCCGGAAATTTAGCAATTAGTTCTTCGGAAACACCTTTTGCGGATTTAACAACAATCTTCTTATTTATATTAAGTGCAATAAGCCCTTTGGTAGCTAAAAACTTGCCCATGCAGGTCAGCAGTACATTATTAAGTATAAATTCAAGATCAAGGCTGCTGTTAATTATTCTACTGAATTCAACCAGAGCAGTTAAATTCCTTTTTGCCCTAATATTATCCGAGTCAATCATTATTAATGAGAAACGTTTAAATTTTTAGAAAGCATTACTTGGTTATATTTTCCGGGTACCGAAACATATTTAACTTCATCCATAAGCGATTTCATTAAATACATTCCGAGTCCTCCTATTCTATGCTGGAGATAGTATTTCTGCAGATCGGGGTCGGGAATGGTCTCGGGTTTGAACGGCGCACCATGGTCAATTATTACTATTGTAAATTTCTTATCGCTGTATTTTATCTTAATAATTATTTCACCTTCGGGAAAAGATTTATAAGCATGTTTAATAATATTAGTACAGGCTTCATCAACTGCAAGTATTATATTTTCTATAACATCCGCCGAAATACCTGCATCCGAAGCGGCAGCATAAACAAAATCCCTTATCTCTGAAAGATTGTTTGTTTTGCTTTTTACAATAAGCTCTTTTTCCTTTATTTTGTTATTATTGGTCTTCAAGTTTCTTTATCTCTTTAAATTTATTAATCGCTTCATCTTCGGTTTTAAATATTTCATACAACAGAGGAAAGCCCAATAAATCAAAAATATTAAAAACTTTGTCGCTCATAGAAGACAACTTAATGTCTCCTTTGTTATCGCGAATCTTTTCTATAAAAGCCATAAAAACTCCGAGACCAGCACTGCTTATATAATTTAAGTCTTTAAAGTTTACAACTAACGAGTAATCACCTTTATCGATTAGATTGGAAAAAGTATTCTCAAGAACAGGTGCAGTGTGTGCGTCTAAATAGCCCTTAAGATAAATAATGTTTACTTCACCTGCGGTTTTAACTGAGGTGCTGAATTCTGCCATTCTTAACTCCGTTATTTTTTAATTTTTGTTTCCATTTTAAAATAACTAATGTTATATCGTCATGCTGTGAGTTATTCTGCGAAAAAAGCGCTATATTTTTCATCACGCTGTTTGCAATTTCATCAACTCCTTTTTCCGAATTCTCTAATAACACATTTTCAAAATTTTTAGTTCCAAAATCTTCCAAATCGCTGTTTTTAGCTTCTGTTATACCGTCGGTATAAAGAACAAAAATATCGTTATCTTCCAATTTTATGATTTCTTCATCAAGACTATTAATAAAATTACTGCTGTAATCCAAACCAAGCCCGATTCCTGACGGTCTAATTTGCTGAGCGGCATTATTTCTAATCAACAAAACCGGACAGTGACCCGCTCTGGCAATGGAGAGCGTGTCGCTTTTTAAATCTATTAAACCATAAGCAGCGCTTACAAAATTTTTTCTGTCCAAAGTTCTTTCCAAAATTTCATTTGCTTTTATCAGAATATTTCTCGGACTTTCCATTGTTTTAGATAACGATTCAAATATTCCTTTAATCTCAGCCATAATAAAAGCCGCAGATATACCTTTGCCCGAAACATCGGCAATTACAAATCCGAATTTATCCGGTTCCAATTTAAAAAAATCATAATAATCACCACCAACTTCAAATGCAGGGATAAACACAGATGAAATTTGCAATTTTTCCAATTGAGGATCTTTAGACGGTAAAATTTTTCTCTGGATTTCCCTGGCCACATCCAGCTCCTTTTCCATCCTTTCTTTTTCAATTGACTCTTCAAGCAGACGGGAATTTTCAATAGCTAAAGATGCATAATCGGAAAATGTTGTCATTGCATCTTTATCTTCATCATCAAAAATAAAATCATTCTTTTTAACTGCTACTAAATAGCCCTTCAATTCATTATGGGATTTTAAAGGTGATGCGGCTACATGCACAAAATTATCGCTTAATTGAGGTCTGTCATTAAACCTATTTAAATTAAGGAAAAAAGTCTGCTCATCTGTTTTAGGATGTTTCATTTCAAAAATAAATTTTGTCAGTAAGTTCGAATCATAATAACCGATATCTTTATTTGCCATCGCCTTAAATTCTTCGCCATCTTTCAATACAAGCCAGGCAGCATTAGCGTTGCAAACCTTGGCACTTATTTCGGTTAAACTGTCTGCCAATTCCTTAAAATCCATCGACTGCGAGATAAGTTTACTGAAATATTGCAGAAATGATACTTCCTGAGCTTTCCTATCGAACGCTTCTGCAGTCGGTATATGAAATAATGTTGTGAAGAACAATATACCGAAATATATTATTCCGTATGTCATTATCAGTTTTAAAAATTGATTTAAAATCGGCGAAAACTGTACTACTACCCTTTCGCTTAATTTATTAGAAGAACTGCTTATAAGATTAGCTATAAAGAGAATCGAAATTACTATTGATAACGCCAGCAGTGAGATTTTCTCTTTTTTAACTATAAAAGCGATCCAGGAAATCTTTAAAGAATTAATAATGATCAATAAAACCGAAATTATAAAAAATGTATCTCTAATGTAATGAAGGTCAGGGACATCAATTAATAATGCACCGAAGGATGCCAGAATAAAAAATACAATCATTGTATTAAAATAAAGACTGACATTCTTTTTTTGCTTCAGAAAGTAGAGTTCCCTAAAAACCATAAAAATAACAGATACGGAAACAAGAATTATAAACGAGTAAAAAAACGAAATTATATTATCAAATATGCCCTGATTGATTTTTCCCGTATTAATATTTAACAAACTGCTTAATATTGAATCGGAGTAAGTAAACATAAAAAATAATACGGCATTCAATACTCCGACATTGATAACCAAGGCTAGCGGATTTATTTTCCTTGAATGACTGAATTCAATTAAATAAATGATGAGAGAAATAATAGTTAATGCAGATAGAACGCCATTAATTAAAAAATGTATCCAGGATCCCGAAGAATATACAAATACCTTATATATAAATAGAATTACCGAAAGTATAATAAAACTCTGAAATTTTATATTCCCTTTTAGATTTCCGGTATTTAATTTCATAAACAAAATTTCCAGATTCGGTATATTTATTTATAAATCTTCCTTAGAAAGATAATCATATTTAGCTAAAGTGTTTAAATAATAATATCTTAATACATTATCCCAATATTAAATTACGTTAAAAAACTAATTTTGTAAAGGAGAGATGGATAGACGGAAAATTTTTAGGATAGCTGTGTAATATCGATAAAAAATATGATTTTTATCAATTTTACGGGTATATTCCCTTCCGGATTACATAAAGAATCCCTCAAAAAAGGTAAAATTTATTAAATTATAATCGGCTTTTTAGATTCCGGCTGCGGAGCATTTTTCTTGATTTCCTTCTGCATCTTTTCCATTTCTTTTCTAAAGTTTTCCATTTCTTTTTGAAACTCCTGCATTTCCTTTTGCAAGCTTCTCTGCTGATTGATATTAGTAGAATCATTCATGAAAAATTTAAATAACGAAGCCATGGAATCGGGATTGAATGAAAAATGATGATTCTTAAATCTTGAATATAATAACGAGTCTATTTTATGGTTTTTAAAATTATACGCTGAATCGAAACCAAATGCCTTAAAATTAAAATTCATTCCTTTGGAGGAATCATTATAAAAATATTTGAATTTAAAATTCTTATGCTTTCCAAGTTCCGGGATATTAAAGGAATAATCCTTCATTAGTTTTGTTAAGCTGTCAAGATGCACCGTTAAATCACCCATATTCGGCAGAATTATCGGCGGAATTATAACATTCGGAATATGCACTTTGCAGTAATTACTGTCGATAAACACTTTAAATTCTTTACCCCATGCCGAGTCTTTTTTTAACCTTGCAAAATTATCCCCAAAGTGTATGGTGACGTCTAAATTCTTATTAAATTCTTTTAAATTTTTATTTAATTCCTCGGACCACTGCTTCATTTCTTTTTTGAATTTATCTTTATTAAAATAAAACGGCTCGGAAAAAATTGAATCCGGTGTAAAGAAAATATATCTGTTGTTGTTTGATGATTTTACTTTACTAACCATTTGAGCAACAGATTTATTGTTATAATAATGCTCAAACTCCGGAGGTAAAACTTTATTCATTTCTTTTTTATTTGCCCTGGCAGCAAATGAAATGAGGTCCGCTGTTAGTGCCTTATTATAATTCCATATATTCGGATTTATTGCTACTGTATTCTTTTCATTTACAAGCACCTGGGATTGTAAATCCGAGGCATAAGAAGCCAGAATTGAATCCATCTGCTTCTTTTGTTTTACATTAAGGTTTAATCCTTTAATAAATTTTTCAAGGTTATCATTACCTTCGGTTAATCCGGCAGTTTTAATTTCGAAATACTGCTTGCCGTTTTTATCGGATCCGAATTGTAAAAACTGATGTTTCTGATTATCCAATGGTAATTGATGATAAAAGGCGAAGTTAAAAATATCTTCATTGGTTAAATCAGCGGCGAAAAGCAAGGGTTTTAAGTTTTGCTTATAAAAAGCAGTTAAGTTAGACTTTTGCTGTTCAACGAGTCTATTTATAATTTGGGGATTATACTTCAGTACAATCATTAACACAAGGCTGGCAGCTACAATACCAATGATAGGATAAAGTTTTCTTAATTTATAATACCAGGGATTTCTAATCCTCATTGCTGCAGCCAAACGAGTTTCAAAATAAGGATTTTCTCCAATACTTTTAATCGATGAAGAAGTAAGCCGTTTTAATTTTTTTAATTCTGCAAGTTTTTCCTGCAGTTCTTTTGAAAATTTTAATTCGTCTTCAATTTGTTTTCTTTCGGTATCGGAAAGCTCATCATCAAGATATGCCGAAAGCATCTCATATTTTTTGTATAAAGTTTTCATCACATTAACTCCTGGGCATAAGGTTTTAATATATCTCTTAATCCTTCTCTAGCCCTAAATATCCTCGACTTAACTGTTCCGATTTCACATTGAACAGATTCTGCAATTTCCTGGTAACTTAAACCTTCAATGTCTTTTAACAAAAGAGGAACTCTTAATTTATCCGGTAACTTTGCTATGGCATTTTGAACAATTTCCTTAATATCCGAATCATCCGGGGTCGGGTTATATCCTAACTCTTCTTCAGATTCTTTTATGGGAGAAAAGATATTTCTAATCTTCATTTTTCTTAAATGATCTTTGCACTTATTAACTGTAATTCTATACAGCCATGTTGTAAATTGAGATTCGAACCTAAAGTTATTCAGGTTTTTATAAATTGTTAAAAATACCTCCTGCCCAATATCATCAACTAAGTCATGATTCCCTATTGTTAAATATATTATGTTCCTTACCTTCTCTTTATGCCTCTGTACAAGAGTATTAAACGTTGATTCATCACCCTCTATAAATCTTTTTATCAGCGAAAAATCGTCATCTAAATTTAATATTTGCGGATGCAACAATTCTTTTTTCTTTTTATTGTTTTTCATGATTTTAGACGCAAACTCTATTAATTTGTTCCCTAAAATAAATATTCCGGGAACAAATCAAATATAATTTTAATGAATAGTTATTTATTTTGATAAACGACCTTATTTGATTACCGGAGGCTATAATCGCGAAATAATTACTATTAAAAAGCATTAAAATTTCATTTATTAGTACTCTCTTAATTTATCACATTTTTTCCGGTAACCGGTGAACATCTATGCTTAATAATAAGAAAATTATTTAAAAATTAGTATTTTTGTTGGCAATTTAACTTTAAGTTATTTAGTTTTGAACTGCTTCCTGTTGCATAAATTGCACTATCTAATTAAATTGAAAATCAAATTAAAGGAGTTATTCATGAAAACCAAAGTAGTCGAACAATATAACGCAGTTATCATAGAACTTAAGGGTAATGTTATGGGTGGAGAGGATACGAAAGAATTTAATGAACTTCTCCATAAATATTTAGATGAAGGCAAGAAAAATATAGTTGTTGATTTATCTGAAGTTAAATTTATGAATAGCTCAGGTCTCGGTATGCTAATAGGCGGATTAACTACTATGAAAAAGGGAGACGGATTTTTAAAACTAGCTAGGACTACGGAAAAGATTGAAAGTCTATTGGTAATTACTAAACTAATTACAATTTTTGAATCTTATGACACAGTCGAAGAAGCAATCAAAAGCTTTTCAAATTAACTCTATATATTAAATAATAATTTTATTAAAACTCCGGATTTCAGGATTCGGAGTTTTTATTTTGCTTAAACAATTCTAGTTTTTGTAAATTTTTATTAAGGGAGAAATTAATGAGCACTACAGTACTTGTGGGGAGTCAATGGGGAGATGAGGGTAAAGGTAAAATAGTAGATATATTAAGTGAAAAGTATGATATTGTTACCAGGTATCAGGGAGGTGCAAATGCCGGCCATACCGTAGAAATTGGAGATAAAAAATTTATTTTACACCTCATTCCGTCAGGTATATTAAGAGATAAAGTAACTTGCGTAATCGGAAATGGTGTGGTAATTGACCCGACTGCATTATTGGACGAAATAAATTTACTTGAGAAAAATAACATAAAAGTCGGCGGCAGATTGTTTATTAGTCATAATGCCCATCTAATTATGCCGTACCATAAATTATTGGATTCGATTAACGAGAGCGGAGAGAATAAAATCGGAACTACCGGAAGAGGAATCGGACCTTGCTATATAGATAAATATGCACGAAAAGGGATTAAGATAGTTGATTTACTAAATCGTAAAGTTTTGGAAGAAAAAATTAGAGAAAATATAAAAGAAAAGAATAACCTTTTAAAGAAAGTTTACGGACACGATGAATTAGATGTAGAAGAGATAATTAAACAATATGTTGAATTTGATAAAATTATAGATAAATACATAAAGGATATTCCTTCTTACTTGAACAATGCAATAGCCGAAGGGAAATCAATTTTACTTGAGGGTGCGCAAGGTGCGTTGCTTGATGTTGACCACGGTACTTATCCCTATGTAACATCTTCAAGCCCAACTTCGGGGGGTGCTTGCACAGGTACGGGAATTCCACCGACTAAAATTGATAACGTTATCGGTATTGTAAAAGCTTATACTACTAGAGTAGGTTTTGGTCCTTTCCCTACCGAATTAATTGACGATGAAGGAGAAAAACTAAGAAAAGTTGGAGTTGAATACGGCGCTACGACGGGACGACCAAGAAGATGCGGATGGTTCGATGCATTTTTAGTCGGTTATTCGGCTATGGTTAACGGCATCGATTCCGTAGCAGTTACAAAGCTTGATGTATTAAGCAGCTTCGAAAATATTAAAGTATGCGTAGGTTATGAATTAAACGGTAAATTATTAAAATCATTTCCAACGGATGTTGAACGCCTTTCTTCCGTTAAACCTGTATATGAAATTTTACCCGGCTGGAACAGTGATATATCAAAGTGCCTGTCATATTCAGAACTGCCTGATAAAACTAAAGATTATTTAAATTTTATTTCCGATAAATCAGGAATTAAGATTAAAATCGTTTCTGTCGGTCCGAAACGTCAACAGACTTTTTTTGTAGAGTAACCGTTGTACTGGGGAGATTTTCAGTTTAATCTTTTATAAGTTTTAATAAAACACTTGGTTAAATTTTTTAATCGGTATAATCTCCATGATATTTCGGATATGAAAACCCGGTTATTGAAATTTAAATGAAGTTAATAATTAGGAATTCAATAAATGAAAATGTCCGGCGGTCCTGCTTCATTAAATATAAAAATAGCATTATTAATAGTAGCAATCTTTATTGCGGGGGGAACTTTGTATTATACTCAAAACCTGGTTAATAAACTTCAAACAACCGAACGGAAAATAGTCCAACTATATGCTAAAGGTCTGGAATATTTAGCAAATACCTCAAGGCCCGATGTTGACATTACCTTCCTATTTGAAAATATTTTAAAACCTATTGATTTCCCTTTAATTAACACCGGTCCCGACAACAAAGTTAAATTCGATAATAAAAATGACATTAAGAATGTTAAAAATATTCCTTATGATACTTCATTAACAAACTCTCAACTAGAAAAATTTTTTAATGATAAAATTACCGAAATGGATAAAGTGCATAAGCCGATTGCGGTAACATATAAAGACTCGGTTGTACTTCAAAGAATTCATTACGGTGATTCCAATCTTATTAATCAGCTTAAGTTTTATCCGTATTTACAAATTCTTATTGCGGGACTTTTTATAATATTAGGCTACGTGGGATTTAGTAATATTAAACGCAGCGAACAAAGCAATATTTGGGTAGGAATGGCAAAGGAAACAGCACATCAATTCGGAACACCAATCTCAAGCCTTATGGGCTGGCTCGAGATGCTTAAAATTAACTTTAAAGATCCTGATAAAGTGGTAGACATTACCGAAGAAATAAGTAATGATGTGGAAAAATTAAGTAAAATTACTTACCGATTTTCAAAGATTGGTGCAACACCTGAATTAAAAGAATTAAATGTTTATGATGAAATTAAAAATGTCGTTGACTATTTCCAAAGAAGGCTGCCTCAAACGGGTAGAAGTGTTGAATTGACAATCAACGGTGATAAGGAATCTAAAGCCAAGCTGAATTCGGAATTATTCGAATGGGTGATAGAAAACCTGGTTAAAAACTCATTGGATGCTATGGATCAAAAGCAGGGAAGAATAATGATTGATGTAAACGCTTTGCACCATAGTGTTGAAATTGAAGTTTCCGATACAGGGAAAGGAATAGATTTAAAAAGGAGAAAAGATGTATTTCGTCCTGGATATAGTACAAAACGAAGGGGTTGGGGTTTGGGTTTAAGTTTATCTAAAAGAATAATTGAAACTTATCATCAAGGTAAAATATATGTTAAATCTTCTATTCCAGGTGAAGGAACAACCTTTAAAATAATCTTGAAAAGAGCCTAACTCATTTCAAGCATTTTTTCTATTGGTTTCAATGCTTTCTGCATAACCGTTTCATCCAACTGTATTTCCGGCTTTTTATCTCTCATACATAAATACAGCTTTTCAAGTGTATTAAGTTTCATATAAGGACATTCATTACAACTGCAATTTTTATCCGGTGGTGCAGCAATCAATTTTTTACTAGGTGCAAATTTTTCCATCTGATGCAGTATTCCGACCTCTGTTGCAACAATATAGGTCGCTGCAGAATCCTCCTGCACGTATTTTAATAATTTTGTGGTAGAGCCTATATAATCAGATCTTCTTAAGATTACTTCTTCGCATTCGGGATGTGCAATAATTTTAGCTTCCGGATTTTGAATTTTCAGATCAATTATTTTTCTCTCGCTGAACGTCTCATGAACTATACAGGAGCCGTCCCACAAAAGCATATCCCTGCCGGTTTTTTTTATTAAATACTTGCCGAGATTTCTATCAGGTGAAAAAATAATTTTTCGGTCTTCTGGAATTTGATTTATAATTTTTTCTGCATTACTTGACGTACAAATAATATCACTTAACGCTTTTACTGCAGCACTACAGTTAATATAAGTAATAGCAATATGGTCAGGATACTTTTTTCTAAAAGCACTGAACGAATCCGGCGGACAGCTATCGGCTAGAGAGCATCCGGCTTCCAAATCAGGAAGTAAAACCAGCTTGTTAGGATTTAATATCTTTGCTGTTTCAGCCATAAAATGAACTCCTGCAAATACTATTACATCTGCATCAGTTGACTTGGCTTTTCTAGCTAGTTCCAAACTATCGCCTATAAAATCTGCAATATCCTGAATTTCCGAATCCTGGTAATAATGTGCTAAAATAACAGCATTTAAATCTTTTTTCAGTTTAATGATTTCTTCTTCTAAATCAATTTCAAGGTCCAAATTAGATTCGTTCATTTTTTATATTCCAAAAATATTTAAATCAAATTTTTAAAGATTAATTAGTGTATCAAAATAGATCTTTAATAATAATAATCTTGAAATAAAACATACACAAGTTAAAATTTATTCCAAAATCGAACTGTTTTGCATGGCATAGGAATTGGCCTAACAATAGTGAAATAGATAAATACTTTAAGCAACCCTTCTAATTAAATTCAATCATAAGATTGGCGGGATTTCTCCTTCGGAACCCGCCAACTCCTCTTTAAAATAACAAAAATTACTATTCAAAATTATTCATGTAGATCACAAATGTTTTATTCTTTTTTCTTATCGGGAAATATGTAAATGTTCAAGTAATATTTACAGGTAATTTTTATTCTTAATATATTAATGCTCAAAAAACGATAAAAAACGAAGGAAATTCGGCTGGCATGTCAGTTGATACTACTAAGGTGAAAATAGAAAATAGTTTTAAGCATAACATCCCTCCACAAGAATGTCACTCAGAAACTGCCGGATTTATCCCTCGAATCCGGCAGTTTTATTTTAAAGTGCTTGATTTGAAATATTTAGTTACAAAATTAAAAAGAGGTATTTGATTAAAGTTAATCATATTTATTTGGGAAAATCAATTTTTCCATTTCTCTAATAGTATAAAAAAACTCTTTTTTGTTTGCTTCAACATCTAGTAAAAGTTTACCTATTTCGGCAAGCAATACAAACTTTATTCTGCCGTTTCTATTTTTTTTATCATGCAGCATAATATTATACAGATTATCCTTATTCAATCCGTATAATTTAGAAGGAAGGCTAACTCTAAGAGGAAGTAATAAATAATTTCTAAGATCATCATCCGAAAGAAAGCCCAGCTTGTTTGATAATATTAAGGCACATATTAATCCGGCTATAACAGCCTCCCCGTGCTTTATCGAGAATTTTAACTCAGTTTCAAAAGAATGAGCAAAAGTATGACCCAAGTTTAATATCTTTCTTAATCCTGCTTCCTTTTCGTCTTGTGATACTACTGCAGCCTTTATTTTGTCCGAACCTATTATTGTCTTGACAAGAGTTTTATCTTCCAAACGTAATATATTTTCCAGTTTATTACTTATGAAATCGAAGAAATTTAAATCCGATAAGAAAGCATACTTAATAACCTCTCCTATACCGGAAGTTATTTCTTCTTCTGGTAATGTTGCAAGAAAATTTGTATCTACTAAAACAAATTCAGGCTGATAAAAGGAACCAATCATATTTTTCTTCTTTTCAAAATTAATACCTGTTTTTCCTCCAATAGAGCTGTCGACTGAAGCTAACAGTGTTGTTGGAACATGTATTAATTGAATTCCCCTCATGTATGTTGCGGCAGCATATCCGGCTAAATCCCCTGTTACTCCCCCACCGATTGAGATAACTAAGCTGTCTCTGCCGTAATTATTCCGCAAAAGGAAAGAATAAATTTTATTTAATTCCTTATAAGATTTTATATTTTCACCTGTGTTTAACAGGTAAAAATTTTTTTTAACATTAATTTTTTTTAAAGCCGAATGTATTTTCCTGTTATGAAATTCATTAACCTTTTTATCAACTACAACCAATATATTTTTATTCAATTTGAATTTATTAATTAAATCCGGAATTTTTACGAAGATATTTTCTCCAACATAAATCGGGTAATCAGCTTCTTTTAGCGAAACAATAATTTTATTCAATTCAGCTTCCTCAAAAATTATTTTCAGGCTTAAATTAATCTAGCAATTTTGTCTACAGTTAATCCAATTGAAATATTGTCCGTATCTACTATAACATCAGCTTGTTCATAAAACTTTATTCTGGCATCTATTAATTTAGAAACTCTATCCATAAATTCATTTTTACTTAAATTAATCGTTCCGTTCAAATTGAGTACAGGTCTGTCTCTTTTAAATCGTATTCTTTCATAAATTATACCCGGAGAAGCTTTTAAATAAATAAGTTTACCGGCTTTTTTAATGGAATTCAAATTTTCTATATCTACTATTGTCCCGCCGCCGAGTGAAATTATAGCGTTTTCTTTAATTAATAATTCATGCAAAGTTTCTTTTTCAGCTTGCCTAAAATATTTCTCTCCTAATTTTTCAAAAATTTCGGATACTTTCATACAAATTTTATCTTCAATTACTTTGTCAAGATCATAATAATCCCACCCGATGGTATTGGCTAAAATCGGTCCTATTGTACTTTTGCCTGAACCCATAAAGCCGGTTAAGAATAATCTTTTATCTTTCATAGTACAGCAACAAAGATACTAATTGGAAAATAAAAATGAATGAAAGTTTTTTGCAATGTCAAAGCGACATTAATAATTTTTTATTTAATCTTTTAAAAAGAATATGCAGCTCCGATTACAAAAGTTACACCATTAACATTTATCTTGGAAACAAATGAATCTTGTGCTAAATAAATAATACTACCGTTGTAATTTACTGTCTTACGATCATAAATATTTTTAACCGTAAATTGAGGATCTCTAAATTTCATAGGTCCTTGAATACTTAAATTATTATCAATTAAATAGTCCATTGAAATTGAGACTTGAATACCGTAAGCAATATGAGTTTCGCTGCTTTTTATACTTGCATTTCCGAAATTCCTCGTTTGTTTACCAAAGTAATAAGCCCCGCCTCCCCCCATCAGAAATTTAAAGCTTTCCGTGGAAAACGGCAGTAAGTAATATAAAGATAATTCAAATGGAATCATTAAAAAACCGTCTTTTACATTAATAGTTACAGTTTTATTATCAGAAAAGGCTGTTAAATTATTACCATTTTCTGATTTTGTCATATACTCTGTGTTAAATCCCATTATTAAATCATCAATTAACCTGTAACGAAAAAATATACCCGGATTCACTATACTCGATAAAGGAAAAGAAGTATTTCTTAAGACAACGTCCGATGAATTTGGATATAAATATATCTGCGCAGAGGAAGTATAAACTCCATTTAATCCTATCATAAATCGATTTCCATTATATTGACCGAAGTTAACCGAGGTATAAAAAATAAAAAATATGATTAAATACTTTCGTGTCATTAATATAAATTATTGAAGCAATATTTTAATATATATTTAAAAATTAAAACCCCCAACCATAATATGATTGAGGGCAATTTCATTAAATTTTTTTAAATATTAATCACCGAAAAATTGACTTCTATTGTCAACTATGTCGGCATTCTTTTTTAAACTTGCAAGCCACTCGTTAAAGAAGTCATTTTTCTTTTGCTCCAAAAGATTATTCATAATTTTATTTCTTTGAATTGCGAAGGCTTTAGCATTAAAAGGAGTTCTGGATAATACTTTAATCAGATAATAACCTTTTTCACCTTTTACAGGATTAGAGACTTTATTAAGGGGCAATTTCATAGAATTTGCTATAAAATTATAATCTAATCCTACACCTGGGACTGAACCGGATACGGAAAAATCACCGGTTTGCTTTACAACAGCTTTAGGATCTATAGAAAAAGCCTTGGTCATATCTTCCCCGATTTTACTTTTAATACTTTCAGCTTTTTGTTCTGCCAATTCATATTTCTTTTCTTTTACAACAAGAGGCTTAACTAAATTTTTAACTTTATCAAACGGTTTCACACTTTCATGAATTACTTCCGAAACCTGGGCAACAACATAACCGCCGGTTGTTCTAATAGGATCACTAATTGAATTTAAATCGTTATCAAATGCAAACTTAATTAATTTATCGCTGACACCTAATCCGGGAATGTAGTAAGCATCTTTTGTAAAAGTCGGTGTTTCTTTATACTGATAATTCATCAACTTTGCTTCTTTTATAAATGCATCTTTATTTGCTATATAAGAAAAATCTTTTGCATTGCTTAATAACTGATCCTTTGTTGCGACCGATGTTTTAATCGGATTTACAATTTGTTCAACTATAAACTTTTTATTTGTTCTACCTGTTACCTTAATAATATGATAGCCGTAAGTGGTTTTTATCGGTTTTTGAACAACTCCGACTTTTCCGCTGAAAGCAGCTTTTTCAAATTCAGGAATCATCTGACCTTTTCCGAACCAGCCTAAATCACCTCCACGCCGCGCACTGCCCGGATCTTTGGAATACTTTTTAGCCATTTCGGAAAAACTGGCACCTTTCTGAATTTGATCATAAATCTTCATAGCTTCGGCATAATTTTTAGCATCATCACCATACTGGTTAATTAAAATGTGAGAAGCTCTTACTACCGTTTCTTTTGAAGGAACGGTTCCTAAAAAATGAATTAGGCTGTAACCCTGTCTAGATAATACCGGTCCGATAATTATCCCCGGTTTGGCATTTAAAAGTTTTTCAGCTGCATCCGGAGCAAAGGAAGAAATAGATAAAGTATCCTTTGAATATGGTATAGAAGAATAAGTATTGACAAGAGTCTTAAAACTTGTTGTATCTGTTTTTGTTTGGTTTAAAATACTTTCCAACGTTAACCTAACATTCTGAGAGTCTTCCGCCGAAGGAACAAACGGGAAAATAACATATCTAATTTTTCTTTGTGCTTTTATTCCATATTGATCAAGATGTGAATTATAATAATTTTTCAAATCATCTTCGGAAACTTTAATCGATGAATCGGGAAATTCGTTTAAATCAACTAATATATACTGGTCATTTATTTTAGTAGTTTGATCAATAAATTTTCTCTTAACTTCTGCATTGCTTACTGTAATGGACGCCAAAAGCATACTTTGTAGTTTTTGAGTCAATTGGGTTTGTTTTAAATACTCTTCGTAACCTAATAAAGCTTTGGAATTTTCAGGATTATGAAGTGCACTGAGGTAATGACTTCTGTTAAATTTTCCCGTAGAGTCAATGAAATTTCTTTTTAAAGCTTCAGGAGGATTTGGGCCTAGAAGTATATTTCTTATTTCCTGATCCGAAACAGTTATACCGTATTTTTTTACTTGTTGTGATAAGAGAGTTTGGTTTACCAAAGTATTCCATACCTGATCTCTAAATTGAAAGCTGTCTTCGTCCGGTACATCTTTTCCCTTTTGTTGTTTCAGATTTTCTCTTTCCGTATCAAGAGCTTTCATAAATTCCTTATAGGTAATTTTTTCACCATTTATAGAACCGACGTTGTCCGTTCGTGCTCCAAAAATTTCCATAACGTCTGAACCTGAAATAACCATAAAAAGTACCATTATAACGCCGAATCCTATTATTAAAACAGGGGCTAAACTTCTCATTTTGGCCATCATAGCCATAGCGTATTAAACTCCAGAATTTTATTAAAATTTTAAGAACATAAAAATAGATACATACTCTTAAAAAAGCAATGATTTTTCAATAGTATTCATCTCACTTCATTTATAAATTTTCCAGAAAATCTTTTTTCTGACCGACAAAATAATTTAACTCTCACTTTAATTAAAAAATTAGAATTACTTAAACATTTATACTTCTTTAATTTGATGAGCAATAAACAACCAGATAGATAGAATTTAATAAGTTTGACTTTCATCAAGTTCCAATATATATTTCAACTTAATCTAAAAATAATGAGGGATTAAAATGCAAGAAAATAATGATTTTCTTAAATATGTACCTATTTTTTCCGATTTAGATGGCAATACCTTAGAACAAATATCTAGATTAGGTATTAGAAAAGCTTTTACAAAGGATGCAGTTGTGCTTTTTGAACATGAAACAGGGTCTGCATTGTTCGTAATTATAAACGGTAAAGTAAAAGTTTCAAGAGTAAGCGATGATGGAAAAGAAGTTATTCTAACTATCCTAGGAGAATCGGATTTCTTTGGAGAAATGGCAATTTTAGACGGTTTGGCTCGTTCGGCTAATGTAACAGCCATGGAAGACTCGGAGCTGTTTATAATTCAGAGAAGCGAATTTCTTGAACTATTGCATAGTCATCCGGAAATTGCAGTTGCTTTACTTCAAGAATTAACGCAGAGATTAAGATCAGCCGACATGAAAATAAAATCTCTATCTCTTAAAGACGCCGAAGGAAAGGTGGCAACAGTTATTCTTCAATTAGCCGACGATATAGGTAAAATAAAACAAGGAACCGTTGAAATTGAGAAATTACCTTTTCAACACGACTTGGCAAATATGGCAGGAACTTCCAGAGAAACTATTTCAAGAACTTTGCATTCATTTGCTAAAAAAGGTATGGTAGAACTGGATGGATCGCGTTTAAGAATCATCGATTATGAAAAGTTTAAAGAATTATTCAGTTAATTTTTAAGAATAGCAGAATGAATGGGAAAGTAGATTTACATACTCATACAACGTTCTCGGATGGTTTCTACTCTCCTGAAGAACTAATTAAAAAAGCCAAAAAAGCCGATATTGATATCTTAGGCATTTGTGATCATGATAATATTGCCGCTATTAAACAGGCAATCGAAATAGGTAAAGAAATAGGGGTGGATGTAATTCCCGGTTTAGAGATTAGTTCCGACATTAAAGATAGAGAAATCCATATCCTTGGATATTTTTATGAGCCCGATAATAGCGAACTTGAAAGATATCTGGTCTTTTTTAGAGAAGAAAGGTTAAGAAGAGCCGAACGAATTGTTACAAAACTTAAATCTCTAGGTTTATATCTTTCAATTAATGACGTCTTGGATAAAGCTAAAAACAGTGCAGTGGGTCGGCCGCATATTGCACAAGCAATGCTTGAAAAAGGATTGGTATCATCCTATTATGAGGCTTTTAATAAATATATAGGTAATGGAGGCCCGGCTTATGAGAAGAAAGTACATTTATCCCCCCAAAGTGCTTTAAAAATTATAAGCGATGCAGGAGGTTTAAGCTTCATTGCACACCCGGGGTTTATGCCGGAGTCGTTGTTAATGGAATTAATAACTTGCGGAATTGATGGGATTGAGGTAATTCATCCTTCACATTCGCAACAGCAAATTAGATTTTACAGAGGAATTGTGAATGAATATTTTCTTTTAGAATCCGGCGGTTCGGATTTTCACGGAGGAAAAAGAGAAGATGATAATAATTTTGGAAAATATTTTGTTAATGCTTCCATTGTTGAAGCTATGCAGCAAAGATTATTAAAAAACTCAGCTTAGATTTTTAACAAATATATTTATATAGAAAATTATGAACATTATTGAAGGAAATTTTTCTTGTGATAATTCAAAATTTGCTATTATAGTCAGCAGGTTTAATGAGTTTATCGGACAGAAATTATTAGAAGGCGCATTGGATTGTCTTAAAAAACATAATTGCACTGAACAAAATATTGATATAATAAAGGTACCGGGAGCTTTTGAAATTCCTCTAACCGCAGCTATAGCAGCTGAAAAAGAAAAGTACAATGCTATTATTTGCTTAGGAGCAGTAATAAGAGGTGCAACGCCTCATTTTGATTATGTAGCAGGGTCTGCAAGTAAAGGGATTGCCGAAGTTTCGTTGAAATATAAGATACCGGTGGCCTTTGGAGTGTTAACAACAGATACAATAGAACAAGCGATAGAAAGATCAGGGACAAAATCCGGAAATAAAGGCTGGGATGCTGCATTAACTGCAATTGAGATGGCAGATCTTATTAAAAAACTTTAGACCTTATTTGATTTTTTCAAATATATTGCCATTATAATATAGTTGGGTTAAATGTAGATAGTGTGGCTTTAATTTAACAACTGCTATCGATTGAGGTTCACTGTTTTTAATATAGGTATTTATATTAAATTCTACATTTTGATTATTAAAGGAAATAAATTCCTTTTCAATAACAGCTTCTGATTTACCACCTATAGGAAGAAATCGTCCGCCGTATAAATGAAAGATATATACCGAATCTGAATTTTGCTTTAATAAGATCTTGCTTGTATCGTTTGTTAGTTCAGCTCTTAATGGAGAAAATATTTCCAAATCTTTATTGTGTAATATCCATTGAATAGATTGTTGCACCCCGAGTTTCATCATGGGAACTCTATTTAATTTATCGGGTACACACCAGACAAAAACCGAATCGGTTTTAATTTCACTTTTTATTTTTTCCAAACTGGCCAAAGATTCTTTAAACTTATTACCTGCTGATACCCACTGCTGCATTAACAAAAAGTCGTATATTATTAAAAAAATAAAAATAGGAATAGCAATAACTTTCACAACTTTCCTAACATTTAATTTTTCCCAATAAAATTCTAAAATGCATGTTAAAGACCATATTAGACCTATAGAAGCGGTAAAAACATACCAACGCATTAGCTTTGGAAGAGCCGGTATAATAAAAATTGTAAACCAAGCAAAACCAGCAAGAACAAGATTTTTTTTATCCTTGTCTAACCGTTTAAAAGCATAAAGGATTAAATATATCGCCAGGATCGAAGCTAAAAACAATGATATTGCTACCAGCCAATTATGTAAATTTTCATAAACAATTTCCAAAACTTTTGGAGGTAAAAAAGCTAACGGTATATATATAAAATAATTTTTTATCCAAGTTATCGGACCACTATTACTGAAGTTGGGTGAATTAAATGGTGAACCTCCAATTACAATAAATCTATATAACAAGACGAGGCATAAAACTCCAAATGCTATAAAAATATGCTTTAATATTTCTTTAAATTTTATCCCCCCTTTCTCCGTTTTTGCAAGATAAGCAACTAATGGTATTAAAAAACCAATAAATGCTAATTCTTTAACCAGAAGTGAAGCAATAAAAAACAACAGGAAATATATTAGGGATCGTTTTGAATTAGATTTTCCTTCAAGGACAAAATAATAACTAATAAAACTTAATAATAACAATGCAGCAAGCAATGATTCCCCTTGATCGGCAATCCAGGCGATTTGAAATTCATGCGAAGGAAGAATACAGAAAAAAACAGTTAAAAAAAGCGATAATTTTATATTCAGATTAATTTTGATACTTACATATAAGATTACTATACAACAAAATATATATATTAAAAGACTAACAAATCTAAAAGGAAATGGTTCAAATCCTGCAATTAATAGAATTGCTGGGTGAATTATATTTCCCAGAGGTCTCCAATAATAATACGAAACATCAGGTGTCCAGAAAGACTTGAAAATTGATAAAAAAGTTTTACCTGAATTATAGCCTAAAATTTGATAATCATCATTGATAAATGGTATATATAAAGCCGGGAACCATGAGACAAAAACGGCTGCAGCTATAATAATATATTTTGGAATTGTTTTTCTATTTATTATATCAAAAGTATGATTTTTCACAAAGCTTAAATATCTTTATATGAATGAAATAAATTAAAAATTTTAGATTAATATTTATTTAATAAAATATACAAAAATTTTGTTTTTACACTTTTTGATTAAAAAAAATATATTAAATTTAAGAAGTAAGTTTTTAGAAAAAAAATAATATTATTCAAACATCCCTACAAGAGGTAAAAAATAAGATACTTTATACTTTTTCGAACAGGAAAATTAATAAATTAAAAGGTTTTTGATGAAATATCTACTAAGTATCTTATTTTGTTACATAATTATTATTCCTTCCTACGCTCAAGAAGCAACCAACTGGCATAATTATACAGATATGAAAAAAGTTCAGGCTATTTTTCCTGTCTCGGAAGGAATTTATGCTGCAACTAGTGGCGGAGGATTTTTATATAAGAATAATTCAGGTTCCTTCAAAACTTTGCATAGAGCTGACGGGATGACAGGACAAAATCTGACAGCAGTAACTGTAGATAAATACGGAAAAATATGGTTTGGAAGTGCTGATGGTGCAATAGATATTTATGATCCCTCAAATAACTCTGTAAAATCTATTCTTGACATTTATATTTCCGATAAAACTTCCAAACAAATAAATGAACTGACTGCGTCAGGTGATACTATTATAGCTTCTACAGACTATGGAATATCCTTAATAAATACAAACGATTTAACTTTTTACGACACATTTTTTAGATTTGGAAGTTTTCCTTCAAATATTAAAGTAAATAATGTTGTAAAGTCTAATTTATTATATGCATCTACAGTGTCCGGAGTGGCCATACAAAAAAAAGGTGCAACAAATTTATCTGCTCCAGAATCATGGAATGTTTATTCATCTGCTAATGGATTACCATCAAATAACGTAAACAAAATCATTATTTTTCAAGACTCTTTAATTGCTGCAACTAACAATGGTTTATCTGTTTTTAATAATACAAGCTGGCAGCCGTATATTTCATCTCTGAGTGGTAATAACATTAATGACTTATTAACAGTTGGTGATACATTATATATACTTATAAACAACAATGCAATTTATTCTTATTCTAACAATAAGTTAACTAAAAAATATAATTTGTCATCGTCTGCAACAAAAATTATCTATTCAAATTCACTTGGTCTTTTAGCGGCGACATCAAATGGTGTATTAAAGTTAAATAATCCTTCCGGAAATGATTTTATATATCCAAATGGCCCTGAGACAAATCAATTTCCTTCCATGGCGGTTGATAACGACGGAGTTTTATGGTGTGCGAGCGGTACCGATCAAACCGGAAAGGGATTTTATAAATTTGACGGTCAAACATGGACAAACTACTCAATGTCGACTAATCCTGATTTTCTATCAAATTCATTTTTTTTGGTATATGCTGCACCGGATAATTCAATTGATTTTGGAAATTGGGGCAGAGGTTTTGTTAATATAAAAAATAATAATTTTTTAAACTATTATTTAAACAATACTGGGATGCAAGGAACAAATGACGCTCCTATCGGTAAGTATTTAGTAATTACCGGATTTGCAGTTGACTCAAAAGGTAATTTGTGGATTTTAAATTTTGGAAGTGTGAATGAGAAACCTTTAAATATGGTAACACCTGATAGTTCCTGGTATTATTATTCTATGCCTGCTGCACCTCAACAATTTGTTAAAGGATATTTAAATCTTACAATTGATCAATATGATACAAAATGGTTTAGCAATAATACGGTAAAACCGGGACTTTATTACTATAATGAGAATAAAACCTACAGTGATTTGAGCGATGATAGCTACGGTTACTTATCCACATCGAACGGTTTAAATACAAACACTATAAATTCTATAGTTATGGATCAAAGAGGAGATCTTTGGGTAGGCACAAGTTTGGGTGTTAATATAATTTCTAATACAGATGCAGTGTTAAATGGCTCAGGTTCACAATTATCAATTTCCAGTGTTTATACTTTACGGCAGCAGTCAATCAACTGCATAGCCGTAGACCCGATCAATGATAAATGGATCGGTACTAATCAAGGTTTGCTTTTAGTAAATTCAGACGGTTCAAGTTTATTAGCATCTTATACTACTCAAAATAGCCCGTTGTTAAGTGATATAATCACTAGCATCGCAGTGGATAAAAATACAGGAACTGTTTATGTCGGTACAAATAACGGTTTAACTTCATTTCAAACTCCTGCAGTTCAGCCACAATCCAGTTTTACAAAATTGTTTATGTATCCGAGTCCGTTTGTTCTTAAAAATGGTGTTAATAAATTAACAATTGATGGTTTAATTAAAGATTCTCAAATAAAAATAATTTCTATTACAGGAAAATTAATTAAAGAATTTGCTTCACCCGGAGGCAAAATTGCTTATTGGAATGGAACAGACTCAAATGGGAATTTAGTAAACTCTGGTATTTACCTGGTTGTTGCTTATGATGCGGATGGCAATAATGTTTTTACGGGAAAAATTGCAGTGCTGCATCAATAAATTTAAGAAGAATAGTTTTTATTTAAATTAAGATTTTAATTAAATAACCTTAATGATTGACCTTTCTAATATTTCCCTTCAATTTAACGGGAAGTATCTATTTCAAAATATAAATTATAAAATAAATTCCGGTGATAAAATTTCTTTAGTCGGCGCCAATGGAAGCGGCAAGACTTCTTTATTAAAAATAATTGCAGATCAATTACAGCCGGAATCAGGTAAAATAATAAAACAAAAGGGGCTTAATATAGGATATTTGCCTCAAGAAAATGTAACCCATTCCGGTAAAACTCTAATAGGGGAAGCGACATCGGCACTCACAACTATTATTGCACTTCAAGAAAAAGAGACACATTTAACAAACGAGTTAAGCAATACAAATCTAAGTGAAGACAGCAGACTTGATTTGATAAATCAATTAGGCGAAGTTCATCATCGTTTGGAAGAACTTGATTCATACAGTGCAGCTTCCAGAATTGAAAAGATTTTACTCGGTTTGGGATTTGAGGAAAGTGATTTCGAAAGATTGACTGATGAATTTTCAGGCGGCTGGCAAATGCGGATTGCACTTTCTAAAATTTTGATTTCACAGAACGATCTTCTTTTAATGGATGAGCCGACGAATCATCTCGATATTGATTCGTTGGAATGGTTAACGGGATTCCTAAAAAGTTATTCGGGTGCTTTATTAATTGTTTCCCACGATAAACGTTTTATAAATTCCGTAACAAAGAAAACTTTGGAAATTTATCTGGGCAAATTCAATACTTTTAACGGCGACTACGATTCTTATTTAAAATATAAAGAAGAAAGAGACAGTCTTTCAGTAAATCAATATCTTCAACAGCAGAAGAAAATTAAGGAAACAGAAAAGTTTATTGAAAAGTTCAGATATAAAGCTACCAAAGCCAGGCAAGTGCAAAGCAGAATAAAGCAGCTTGAAAAAATTAATCTTGAGGAATTACCTGAATTTAAAGAAGATTTAAACATCAAATTTCCTACCCCTCCGCCGAGCGGGAAAATAAATATTATCCTAAAATCGATTACAAAATCTTACGGAGAAAAAAAGATTTTCAATTACCTGGATTTTCAAGTGGACAGAGGAGAAAAGATTGCTTTTATTGGACCAAATGGCGCCGGGAAATCAACTCTGGCTAAAATTATTGCCGGAGTAACTACAATTGATGAGGGTGAACGTATTATTGGAAACAATACCGTTATTTCATATTATGCACAGGATGTAGCAGATAATATGAACTACGATTTAGACATTTTAGAAACTGTTGACAATATTGCGGAAGAAAAAACTATAGGACAGCTTCGTTCATTACTTGGATCTTTTTTATTTAGCGGTGATGATGTTTTTAAAAAAATCAGCGTTTTATCCGGCGGGGAAAAAAGCCGGGTAGCATTAGCAAAAATTCTACTTACCAAATCAAATTTTATAATTCTTGATGAACCTACCAACCATCTTGATATTTCATCTAAGACTGTTTTACAAAAAGCTTTAATAGATTTCTCAGGTTCTTTGGTACTTGTATCTCATGATATCGAATTTCTATCTCCAATTGTAAATAAAGTTGTTGAAATTAGAAAAGGTCGAATTAAAATTTTCCACGGCGGAATCGATTACTATCTTGCAAAAAGAGAACAATTATTAATAGAACAAGAGAAAAAAGTCCAGATTAAAGTTTCGGAATCGGAACCGATATCAAAAAAAGATCAAAAAAGGTTTGAAGCTGAGTTAAGACAAAAAAAATATGATGCATCCAAAGAGATTATAAAAAAGATTAATGAACTTGAGAAGGAAATTGAAAGTCTGGAAAAAAGAGAGAAAGAATTAGAAAAAATCTTAGCCGACCAGGAGACATATACAAATCAGGAAAATGCCAGGGAAAAAACTATTGAATTTAAAGAAGTCAAATTAATAATTGAAGAAACAATTTCCGAGTGGGAAAAGCTTTCCGAAAAGCTAACTCTGATTGAGAAACAATTCAGTTAAACTTTGATATTCAAGAATTCTTCGGCAAGTGCAATCCCCCCGAAAAGGGCAGCATCATCACCAAGTTTACTTGCAATAATTCTAGTTCCTTTTGAAGCTTCACTAAAGACATATTCTTTAAAGGAGGCTTTTATTCTCGGAACCATAAAATGATCCAAAGCTTCAACTAGACCGCCTCCCAATACAATCATATCAAAGTTCATTAAATTTGTTAAGTTAGCTAAAACTATGCCTATTGTTGAACATGCACTAGAAATATGTTTAATTACTAATTTGTCATTAGCTTTAATTGCTTGTGCCAGCATTCCGCTTTTTATTGGTTTTTTCGGAGATTTTAATTTGTTAAGAATAGTTTTTTTCTTTGATTTCATATCCTTTTCTATTTCTTTTACAATGGCACTACGGCTGGCAACAGCTTCAAAACACCCTTTGTTCCCGCATCCGCAAACCGGTCCGTTCTTTTTTACTAAAATATGACCAATTTCTCCGGCTACATAATTTGATCCTCGGTAAATTCTCCCATCGATTATCAAAGCGCCTCCAATCCCTGTACCAATAAAAATTACTAAAACATTCTTTGCATTCTTTGCCACACCGAATTTTTGAATACCAAGGGCCCCGAGATTGACATCGTTCTCTATTAAAACAGGTATCGATACTTTTTCTTGTAGCTTTTCTTTTAACGGGAAATTACGAAGACCAATATTAGGGGCTACTCCTACAACTCCCGTATACGGATTTAACGAACCGGGTATACCCAAACTTACAGCTTTGATATCAGAAATTTTCAATTTCGCTTTTGAAATTAAATCAAAAATAATCTCAGTTAAAATTTTTATATATAGTTTCCGATTTATATTCGGATAGGTTTGCTTTTTGATTTTTGCTTTAATCCCCTCTTTGGAGTTAATAACCGCAGCTAAAATTTTTGTACCGCCCATATCAATGCTTATTATATTTTCTTTACCCAGATCGTCCTCCAGATTTATTTTTAAGACATACAAAAATTTTTATAAGATTTGAATAAAATTTAAATAATATTAAGTAATTATCGAAATTTAACTTTTTAAAAGTTAGACACTTTATTATAAATTTTTTTGAACGTTATAAATACAAAACAAACTATATCATAGTATTTAACCGGGAAAGGCTTTAATGAGTTAAAAATATTTACCGGGATGATTTCGGTCGGTTAGAAATATTTTTATTCAATATTAAAATATTAGTTAGATTTTATTAAAATTGTTTGTAAGCATCATATTCAATAATTTTAGGAATGCAAAAAGTAAAAGCATTAAAAAGATTCGGACAAAATTACCTGACAGACAGTAATATTATTAATAAAATTATTTCTGAATTTTCACCACAGCCTAATGATAACTTAATTGAAATTGGACCGGGTTTGGGAGCTCTAACAGAAAAATTATTAGAAAAGGCCCGACTTTTAACTTCGGTAGAAATTGACCGGAGAGTAATAGATCAACTCCGAAAAAAATATCCTCAATTAAACTTAATCAACGCAGATTTTTTAGAACTAGATTTATCAGAATTATTAATTAACAAAAATGAGAAGCTGAGAATTATAGGAAATATTCCATATAATCTAACCTCTCCCATTCTTTTTAAGATGATCGAGTCAAATGAAATAATCAAAGACTCCGTTTTAACGGTTCAATTGGAAGTAGCAAAAAGGATTACGGCAAAAAAGGGGACTAAAGATTACGGAATTTTAGCAGTATTAATGCAGCATTTTGCAGATATCAAACTTAATTTTAAAGTTTCGCCTAATGTATTTTATCCCAAGCCAAAAGTATATTCCGCTGTCATTCACTTATTTTTCAAAGAAAATTGCTTAAAAGAAGAAGAAAAGAAATATTTTATTAAAATGGTAAAAGCTTCTTTTGGAAATAGGAGAAAAACTTTAAAAAATTCATTAAGTAATAGTATATTTAGTACCGTAAATTTTTTAGATTCAGAAATTGACTTAACTCTCCGGGCAGAACAATTAGATGTGGAAGATTTTGTCAGGCTTACAAAATTTACCCTCGCAAATAATCGACAAAGTTTACTAAATACATAATATTCAAAACATCGGCCACATTCAGCAAATGGACATATTAAAATCTTTTTTGATCAAATTAAAAGCTTATGATCTGGTAGTTGTTGTTTTCTATATCTTCCTGACAATTTTAAACATAATTTTTCATAATGAAGTAAGTCATTGGCTTTTGTGGTCTGCAATAAATATTGTAATTATTTTATTTACTTTTTTAATTGCATTCTTTGAAAATAAATATAATAATAAATTCTGGCGTGTTATTCACTATTGGTATATTGCTCCATTAATTTTGCTAACGTTTAAAGAATTATATTTTCAGGTTGAGCCGATAAGACATCATGATTATGATTGGTTATTTATTAAAATAGACCACTGGATGTTCGGAACCGATCCTACAAAATTTCTTTTGAAATATTCTTTTCCGCTCTTGACGGAACTGCTTCAAATAATTTACAGTATGTTCTACCTTCTGCCGATTTTCCTTGCGTTGGTTTTATTAAAGAACCGGAGATACGTGGCATTGGATTTCACGGTTTTTTCAGTTATCTACGGTTTTTATTTATCATACTTGGGCTATTTTATATTACCTGGCATAGGACCGCGGTTTACACTACACAATTTTGCTGCGATAAATCAACAATTGCCCGGAATATTTTTTACCAAATATCTGCGCGATTTTATTGATTTGGGTGAATCAATTCCACCGGGGACAATAAATCCTGCAGCCTTAGTACAAAGGGATGTTTTCCCAAGCGGCCATACGATGATTACGCTTATTGTTATGTATCTTTCCATAAAATTAAAAAGCAGATCGAGATATTTCTTTGTACCTGTCGGTGCTTTATTAATTTTTGCCACAGTTTATTTATGGTATCATTATGTAATAGATTTAATAGGCGGTTTAATATTCATGATTTTTGCTATGTGGACAGGGAAATATATTTTTAATTGGTGGAGGAAAATTCATGGAGAAGAAGAGTTCGATTATCATAAATATTAATTAAATTTTATCGACAACGTTAATCATAGTTAAAAAAATCAGAGATATGGAAAACAAAAAGAATCAAGTCCGGCACATATTTGATTCAATTGCTTTTAAATATGATTTCTTAAATCACCTACTGAGTTTTGGAACAGATCATTATTGGAGATATAAATCTCTTAAGCTTACGGGAATCAATGAGAAATCAATCATTCTTGACGTAGCATGCGGAACAGGTGATTTTGCAATTGCCGCAAAGAAAATGGGCGTGGAAAAAATTTTCGGTGCCGACTTTTCTCATAACATGTTAAAATTATTTAATAAGAAAAGTGAATGGATTGTCGGCAAAAATATCCAAATGGTAGCGGAGAAAATTCCCATAAAAAATGAAGCAGTTACAAACATTACAGTTGCTTTCGGGGTTCGTAATTTTTATGACTTAACGGAAGGTTTCAAATCATTCCATGATGTTTTAAAGAAAAACGGAAAGGCAACTATCTTAGAATTCAGTTTACCGTCTAATCCTGTATTTAAAGCTTTATATAAATTTTATTTCAAGAAAATTTTGCCTGTGGTTGGCGGAATTATTTCCGGCGATCGGGAAGCTTATAATTACCTTCCCCGTTCAGTTGAAGAGTTTGATGAGAAAGTAAATATGCCCGAACTTTTAAAGAATTCGGGCTTTCAAAAAGTTGAAAAGTACAGCCTTACATTCGGCATTGTTCAGGTAATTATAGCAACAAAATAAGATTGTATTTTACTTCAGGTTATATGAGACAAGACTCTGCGTAATAGTAGATGTAGTATCACCTATATTAATACCGCTTCCTGCGAATGCTCCAAGAACAGCCGAATTTCCTTGCCATTTTATTGCTCCTATTCCGCTTGCAAACCAGGCATATGCATTATAAGAAGCAGTATAGGGAGCTGATAAAGGGTTTTGTAAATTTGGTATGGTTAATTTTAATGTATATTTTACTTTAGCTGCGTTTTTAGTAACATCTCCTGTCACTAAATTAAGCGGTACGTTTTCCATCCCTTCATAATAGGCTGTAACATTGACAAGGTTAAATGTAATACTCCCAAATTTTAGAGATAAATTGAATACCGGCCAGTTTTCACCATCTGAGAAAGGTGTTTGTAATAATTTTAATGTGGCGTCAAGTTGAATATATTGCTTCAACGAATCCGGGATAGTCTGCGACAATCCTGCGGTATCCAAAGCATACACTACACTTGAGTCTGATTTTAGAAAAAATGAATGTGCAACGGTTGAATAACCGTTAACAGTAATAGTATCAATCTGATTTTGGAATGTAATTCCGTTCATATCAGTAGTACCTGAATATGTTGTAGATCTTGTACCGGAAGTTTGAGTTCCATTTGAATCCGTACGAACAGTACTATATTTATATGAACTCCCATCCCCATTCGGGAAAAAATCTCCCGATACACTAGAAGTATTGGGCTCCGTAGAGCTTTTACTTTTGCATGCATTAAATAAAATTGCAAAAGAAAAAACCGTACTAATTAATATGACTTTTTTTATCATGACCTCTCCAATGATTTTTTTATTAAATCTTTCAATTTATTAAAAGCAATCGATCTATGACTGATCTTATTCTTTTCTATTAATCCGATTTCAGCCGTTGTTTTAGAATAACCTTCCGGAATAAACAGCGGATCATAGCCAAAGCCGTTTTCTCCATGGGGTGAATTAATTATTCTGCCTTTTAATTCTCCATAAGCATTTAGAAATTTTTTTCCGTCATAATACACCGCAGAACAGATAAATTTAGCTGAGTGAGGCTCAGGAAAGTTTTGCAATTCCATTAATAATTTTTCATTATTTTCTTCATCTGATGCATTTTCTCCAGCATACCTGGCAGAGTATACACCCGGTCTTCCATCCAGCTGATCAACAGATAATCCGGAATCGTCGCCAATTGCAGGGATTCTAAAAGCATTATATACCTCAACAGCTTTTATCCTGGCATTTTCTTCAAATGTATTTCCGCTTTCAATAATTTTAAGAGAGTCATCCATACCGAGCAAGGAAAGTAATTTTATATTTGAGCCATTCAGGATTTCTTTAACTTCTTTAATTTTTCCGCTATTCTTTGAAGCAAAAATTACGTTTATCATGCGTTTGCTTGTAAGGATTTAAATTTATAATAAAAATTAATTATTGCTCCGACAGCTGTCATAAAATTTAATGTTGAGAAAATTACATCATGAAGAAAAACCGCATATAGCATGAGTGAAACGCTTCCAACAAAACTTAAAATCAAAAAATAGGAATTAACTTGACAATCCTTTTCCTTAATTGTTTGAAATGTTTGGGGAATCCAGCCAGCTGCTAAAGCAGTCAGCCCCACTAAACCAATTGCATACATTATTTATCCTTTTCTTTACTAATTTGCTTCAAATATTGTTCGGTATTTTTTTCAAATAGAATTGTTGTTTTCACTGAATATTTCTTCCATTACTTCAAAGGCATATCTAAGATGCGGTATAACTATGGATCCGCCGACAATCAAGGCAATATTAAAACTTTCATATAATTCTTCTTTAGTAGCGCCTTCTTGAATCGACCTGTCTATATGATAAAAAATACACTCATTACATCTCAATACCATTGAAGCGACCAGTCCCATAAGTTCTTTGGTTTTTGCCGGAAGAGCACCGTTTATGTATGCTTTATTATCAAGTGCAAAAAATTTATTAAAATCCCTGAAACCTGAATTTAATATTATATCATTCATATCAAGCCTGTATTTCCTGGTTTCAGATGAATTTTTTTTCATAATTTTTTCCCGGTTAGATTAAAAATATAAACAAGTACGAATAGTAAAACAAAGAGATTATCCGCTGATTGGAACAGTATTTAAATACCAAGATTACTCAAGCTACTAATTACAATATTTATAGCACCCGCCAGTTCAGGATGAGTTAATTCAAATTTCTGCGAAGATTCTTTTAATCTTTCCAAAATATTATGATGCTCTTTGCCGATTTTCTCTTCGCTCTTATTCAAAATCATTTGAATATCATTCATCAATTCCTTGAGGGCTGTTCTGGAATCATTATCCAATTCCTCCGCATTTTTTAATTCGTTATGAAGTTTTTCGAGCGAATCTTTTAATTTTTCCATATATGTTTCATCTAAATTTCATTAAAGTATCCAGAAGAACTAATACACTTAGAAAGATCTTAAAAAAAGAAAATTTGAAATTAAATTTAACTTAAAAATAAGAAAAATCTTAATTATAATTTAGCCAATCATACAATAGTTACTTTTATCACAATTATTTATTTAACTAAAGCAATTGAAGGAGCGTCTAAAATTATTAATTTTATAATTATTTTACATAATTTCAGGTCAGGTATGTAGGTGATAATTATCAAAGTGTGACAGTTATAATTTATATTGAACAATTTATATTATAGTTTGTTTTGAAAAACGAGAATTTTATTTGAAATTTATAATAAGTATTTGATTTATACTTACAAATTTAAAGATAACTTAAATAATTTTTTTATTCGCTGAATCGGTTCAGCAGTATTTAACTATAGACACTCATTTCTCAAAAATAAATAGTTATATTATAACAACAAAAGTAAAGTTTCTTTCATGGTATTACTAGTTTAATTACTAATCTATCGGATTAAAAAATGATTAATTATTTATTTAAAAAAATAACATTAGCAACCATATTTATTTTTACAATTGTTTGTTTCTATTCGATAAAAGTAAATGCTCAATACTTTGGTCAAAATAAAGTAATGTATGATAATTTTAAATTTAAAATTCTACATACTGAACATTTTGAAATTTATTACTACCCTGAAGAGGCAGACGCAGTAAAATATGCCGCAAGAATGGCAGAGCGATGGTACGCCCGTCATGCAGCTGTTCTACGAGATTCACTTCGCGGGCCGCAAACTTTAATACTTTATGACGGATTCCCCCAATTCCAGGAAACAAATGTTACTCAGGGAATGATCGGCCAGGGCACCGGCGGTTTTACCGAGCCGCTTGAAAGAAGGATTGTTTTACCTTTCGCAGGCCCTTTGGCGGAAACCAACCACGTAATTGGCCATGAATTAACGCATGCTTTCCAATTTGATATAACAAGCCGTAATAAAATGGATAAGAATGGGCTCCCTGCTGCATCGCAAATGCCGTTATGGTTTATTGAAGGTATGGCAGAATATTTGTCTCTTGGTCCTAAGGATGCAAATACAGCAATGTGGATGAGAGAAGCTGCACTTAAAAAGCTACCGGATTTTACCGACTTAGAAAATCCTAAATATTTTCCTTATAGGTATGGGCAAGCCGCACTTGCATTTTTAGGAGGAACTTACGGAAATGAAAAGATCGGCCAATTATTAAGAGCTTGGGCAAGAGTTCAAAATTTTAAAACAGCCTTTGATACTGTTTTTCATGTAACTCCGGACTCTGCTGCTAAACTTTGGCATAAAGATTTGCATACAGCTTATGATACGTTAAAAGATTTAACTTACCCGCCTAGTAAATACGGAAATGTTTTAATTTCAGATAAAAAGAACGGCGGAGATATGAATATTTCACCGGTATTAAGCCCTAACGGTAAAAAATTAATTTTCTTTTCTTCCAAAGATTTATTTGCCATTGATCTTTACTTAGCAGATGCAAAAACAGGAAAGATTATTAAGAATGTTTATAAAACAGAATTAAATACACACCTTCAAAATTTAGAATTTATTAATTCTGCGGGTGCGTGGAATCCGGATGGAAAAGAATTTGTATTTACTGCAACATCAGAAGGACGGCCGATTATTTCAATCATTAATGTAAATACAGGCAAACTTATATATGAAACGAGATTTCCTTCTTTAGCTGAAATATTTAATCCTGCATGGTCGCCTGACGGAAGATATCTTGCTTTTTCTGCATTAGCTAAAGGACTTTCAAATTTATTTCTTTATGATTTGAAAACCGACAGCTTAAAACAGTTGACTGATGATCCTTATGCCGAACTTCAGCCGGTTTTTTCGCCGGATGGAAAATCAATTGTTTATGTCACGGATAGATTCACAACTAAATTATCCGATCTGGATTTTGGCAATTATGAATTGGCATCTTACAATATTGCAACCAAAATAATTTCAAAACTTCCCAGTTTCAGCAACGGTAAAAATATAAATCCTCAATGGTCCAGTGATGGGAAAAGCATTTATTTTATTTCCGATCAGAATGGAATTGACAACATTTATAGAGCCGACTTAAGTTCGGGCAAAATTTATCAGATTACAAATCTTTACGGAGGAGTTAGCGGAATTACTGCCCTTAGTCCTGCACTTTCTGTTTCTTCCGGATCAAATGATATGGTTTACAGCGTATTTGAAAATAATAAATATGCAATTTATTCTATTGACTCTACAAAGATATTGGAAGGCAAAAAAACAAATCCGGAATTTGCAACAGGCAATCCTGCAATTTTACCGCCTGCTCACAGGATCGGGAACAGATTCATTGCCAATTTTGACAATCCTCATATGGGATTACCTAGCGATACGGCGAAATATAAAGTAACTGATTATAGCCCATCATTGAGAATAGTTGGTGTCGGTCAGCCTTCATTAGCGGCCGGTGTAAGTGAGTTTGGAACATACTTAGGCGGAGGTATCGCTCTTTTCTGGAGTGATCTTTTAGGCAATTATAATCTGGCAACTGCTTTGCAGGTTCAATCAGGAAACGGTTTTACAGATATTTCAGGTCTTGTAGGTTATATGAATTCTTCTCATCGTTTAAGCTGGGGAGGTGTAATTCAACAAGTGCCGTACTATCTTACCGGATATAGCGTTGGATACGATTCGGTACAGAATCAACTGGCATATGTTGAGAATGATTACATTTATAGAGAAACCGACCGTGAAGTTTCGGGGCTTTTAGCATATCCTTTTAGCCAGCAAAGTAGAGTTGAGTTCTCCGCCGGCTATCGCAATATCGGTTACAAATATCAAAAAACGACTTATGCTTTTTCGTTAAACGGATCTCTATTACTTAATCAAACCCAACAATTACCTGCCGCTGCTTCTATAAATCTTGCAACTATGAGTGCTGCGTATGTATATGATAACAGTATTATGGGTGCAACAGGTCCCTTACTAGGAACCCGTTTTAGAATTCAAGTTTCCCCGAATATAGGAAATCTAAACTGGACTGATATTTTAACAGATTTTCGTGAATATCTTATGCCTATAAGACCTTTTACCATAGCGGGCAGAATACTTCAATACGGCAGATACGGTAAGAGCTCAGAAGATTATAGACTATCTCCGCAATATCTTGGTTACCCCGGGCTAGTTCGAGGATATGAATATTCTTCTTTCAATTCTTACACTCCTGTTTTTAACAGATTATTAGGCAGTAAAATGTTACTCGGCAATTTAGAATTACGTTTTCCTCTTCTTGGTGTCTTCCATATCGGACCAGGATTTTACGGATACTTCCCGATTGATTGTGCCTTCTTTTTTGACTCCGGTGTCGCTTGGTCTAATGATCAAAAAATATTATTTAACGGAGGATTAAAACCGGTCAGCAGCGCTGGAATTGCATTAAGGATTAACTTATTTGGTTATGCCGTTGGTGAAGTTGATTATGTAAGACCTTTTCAGAGGACCGATGTCGGATGGATTTGGCAGTTTGATATTATACAAGGATTTTAGATATAAAAAAGTAAAAATTAAAAGGCAAAGAAAATTGAGATAGAGGATTAATTTTTTCTTCCTTTTAATTTTTACTTCAATTATTTTTTCTCTTTACTTTTACTTTCCTGTTAACTTAACTTTAGCCCAAAAACTAACAGGTTCCAGAGAAGAATTGTTAAATTCTCCGTGCCTTTCTCCGAAGCCACCGCGTCTTTCACCTCTTTCACCACCGAAATTATCACCTCTCCCCTCACCGTTTGGAGAATCAAATCCTCCTTCACCGCCTTCCGGTTGTCTGAATCTATTTTCATTGTTAGGATTCCTCTGAAAAGAACCGGTTTCCAAACCAATACTAATAGTACTATTTGTATCAGCACTAAGTGCATAGTTAAAACCGCCTTTATGGGATAATGGGATTTTCATTTCGTACACCAGTCTGCTGTTACTCAAGCCTAATTTTAGTTCTATACCTTTCAACTCAGTTATAGGTAAACGATTTACATCATTATTTTTTCCGACGATCTCAGCTTCATATTCGTTTTTGATAAGCATCTCTCTCATTTTTTCCGGATTCGGTCTTTGACTTTTCGAACCTTCCATTTCTTTACGCATAGCTTCTCTGTTTACACCTCCTCTGCCTATAGGAAACCGAATACCAAAATCTTTCTCATCGCCGGCTGTATTATCAAACCATACCGTTAATCCCATTCTTAATACTTTGGATTCCAGATCCTGATCATTCGTAACAAGACATAAATAAAGATATTTGTCATCGTTCTCAATGCCGACCAGGGCCTTTAAATCATCTATATATGTCAGACTATTTCCCCAATCGTTTTCTTTTCCGTCAATAATTAAATTTTGAGTTCTCCATTTACTATTAATTATAGTATCGCCGCAACCCAAAAGTGAAAAGATAACCGGAAGCAAAAATAAGGCAATAATAACTAAATTTATTTTAATATTTTTCAATTCCAGGCTCCTATTTTTAATAATTATAATATGTTTATTTGACAATAAAAAAAGGTTTAAAATTTAATGGAGATAGATTTTTGACCTAATTGTATAGGGTATTGTAGAGACTATATTTACAGTCTCTACAACAAAAAAAATTGAATTAAATAAATCAATTATTCTAAAACGATTATATCTTTTTTAGCACAAATATCTTTTAATATTTTAGGCCAAACTGTAACGCTAACCTCACCTAAATGAGCTTTTTTAAGCAGAGCCATATAAGTCCTAGACTGACCAATACCGCCGCCGATGCTCAAAGGCAATTCATTATTTATTATGCCTTTGTGATATGGCTGTTTAAGGAAATCTAATTGTCCCGTTAATTCCAGCTGCTTTTTAAGAGTATCTGCATTTACACGAACACCCATTGAAGTAAGTTCGTGTCTTCGTTTTGTAACATGATTCCAAATTAAAATATCTCCATTTAATCCATGCATTTTCCTGCCATCCTCGGAATTCGTTTCTGTAACCCAGTCATCATAATCAGCGGCTCTCATTTCATGAGGATATCCATCTTTTAGGGTCCAGCCAATGCCGATTATAAAAATAGCGGGATATTCTTGTAAGATTGCGGTTTCGCGCTGTTTACGAGGCATATCCGGAAACTTTTCTAGAATATCCTCAGCATGCATGAAGACTAATTCATCAGGCAGGTTTGGATATTTATTATTTTTCAATTGAGGAAATAATTCTTGCACATGAGTTTCTGCACCTTTAAGAACCTTCCAGATTTTTCTAACCACTTCCTTCAAAAAATCAAGGTTACGCTGCTCTGCTGTTATAACTCTTTCCCAATCCCATTGATCAACATATGCGCTGTGATCATGATCGAGGAAATAATCTTTTCTAACAGCTCTCATATCAGTACAAATACCTTCACCTGTTTTCATTCCAAATTGTTTTAGTGCTACTCTTTTCCATTTTGTAGCGGCTTGAACAACCTGGGCATCAATCGGGTGTTTGTTGTAATCATTTGAAATGTGAAATTGAATCGGGGTTCTGGAGCCGTCACGATCAAGTAAATCATTTACACCGCTTTCAACATCTACAATCAACGGAACCTGAACCATCATTAGATTTAGTTCTTTACATAGATTTTCTTCGATATAATTTTTTAAGGTAAAGATAGCTTTTTGAGTGTCTTTTGGATTTAACAATGAAGAATAATTATCCGGTAAAATCTTTTCCAGCTCTTCATAGTTACCAATACCAGGGCCCGCTAAATCTGCTTTTTTATCCGCCATTTGATCCTCCTTTAATAAAATAAATTGTGTTTATTTTATATTGTTTTATTAACGCTTTTTTTGAAAGCATATTATTAAACTCGTAGGTTCTTAATCTGTAAAATAGACTTTAATAGCAAATTTAAATTAGTTTGGATTTAAAAGAACATTAGTAAGCAAAAGAGTAAAAGTCATATAATAAACATAATGAAATTTAAGTTTCAAAGTTCATATTTAAAATGATTTTTTGAAATTTAAAGAATTACAGAAAGGATATAAATAAACTTCTTAAATATCTTCAGATGTCCCCCTGCTAAAAAAATGAGAATAAATTTATTCTAAACGTTTCCTGAATCTTAAGGAACTTAAGGCTAAAATTAATAATCCTATTCCTAGCAGCGTAACAGTTTGCGGAATTAATTGTAAAAGTCCGTCACCTTTTAGAATTACCCCTCTTAAAATTTCAATATAATATCTAAGCGGAATTAAATAAGTAACTATCTGAATCCATCCAGGCATGTTCTCAATTGGGAAAGCAAATCCGGATAAGAAAACCATCGGCAACATTATACCGAACATTGCTACCATCATAGCCTGCTGCTGGGTTTTAGAAATTGTTGAAATAAATAAACCAATACCCAAAGATGAGAGTACATAGAAGAATGATGCAAGCATTAAAAAGAAAAAATCACCTTTAATTCCAATTCCAAACCAGAAGACCATTACCGCCATAACAACAAGAACATCGATAAAACCAAATACAATAAAAGGAATAGTTTTTCCAATAATTAATTGGAGCGGTTTAATTGGAGTGACAATTATTTGTTCCAGAGTTCCGATCTCCCTCTCTTTAACAATTGCCATTGCCATTAGTGAAGTTGTAATGATCGTTAAAATTAATCCCATTATACCGGGAAGCATAAATACTCTAGTTTTAAGGTCGGGATTGTACCAAACTCTAATTTCCGGAACGACTGTGGAAGTGAATGCAATTTTTCTCCCGGTTTTGTTTTGTGCATCAATCATAATTTTTTGGGAATAGCTGGAAACAACTCCGGTTACGTAACCAAATGCTATAGAAGCTTTATTTCCGTCCGAGCCGTCAAAGATTGCTTGAACTTTAACTGTTTTTCCTCTTTGAATTTTCTTTTCAAAATTTTCCGGTATTACTAAAGCCCAAAGATCGGTTCCATTATCTATTAGGTTTGTAATCTGCTTGTAATTTTCAACATAGTTATCAACAGAAAAATATCCCGAACTTTGAAAACTCTTGATAAAATCTCTGCTTGCTTCTGTTTTATCCTGATCATAGACTACTGTTTTGACATTTGTTATATCCAGGTTTGCCGCATAGCCTAAAAGAATTAGCTGAATAACCGGCGCAATAAATATTACACTGAACAGCCGGCGGTCTCTTTTCAACTGTAAAAATTCTTTTACGATTATTTTCAAAATAATATTCATATTAATTATCAATTCCTATGCAGTTTTCTTTTTCTTATTGATTAGGCTTGCGACAGTTAAAAAGAATGCCGCAAAAATCATGAGATAAATTATCTGATTCCAAAACGCTTCTATACCTACTCCCTTAAGTAGAATATCTCTTAATATTATTATATAAAATTTAACTGGAGTAATATTTGTCAGCACTTGAATTACAGGCGGCATACTTTCGATGGGAAATACAAACCCGGATAATAAAAACGAAGGCAAAAGCGAAATTAAAGCAGCAATCTGGAATGCCACTTGCTGTGAATCAGAAATAGAAGATACCAAAATTCCAAGATCGAGTGATGCAAAAAGAAATATCAGTGTAGAGATAAATAAATAGAAAACGCTTCCCTTTATAGTAACACCAAATAATATATAGCCGGCAAACAAAATTATTCCTGCAACAGCTAAAGCAATAACAGCATATGGAGTAGTCTTTCCTACAAGTAATTCGAGTGAAGACAATGGGGAAACGTTTATTTGTTCCATTGTACCTCTCTCTTTTTCACGCACGATAGAAAGTGAAATGGAAATTACCGCCGTCATAATTAATATAAAGGAAATTAAACCCGGGATTAGGAATTTTGTTGAATTAAGATCCGGATTGTACCAGAATCTCGGCTCTAAATTAATCGGTAAGTACGCTTGTTTTCCTCTAACGGCCAAAGCTTTTCCAGCTATTTTTTGTGTATAAGTAGCTGTTGCGGCGTTCATGTAATTCATTATTACAGAGGCGGTGTTAGCGTCAATTCCTTGAATGAGGATTTGTACTTTCGCTTCTCTATTCGAATGAATATTTTTAGAAAAATCCTCCGGAATTACAATAACAGTTTGCGCAACATTTTCATCTAATATTCCTCTGATCTCACTTTCCGAATTTATTGATTTAACAAGATCAAAATAATCCGAGCTTGTTAGCCTATTTATAAATTCCCTGCTGTCCTCAGATTTATTTTGATCATAGACAGCCATTCTTATATGATGTACATCAAAATTAATTGCATACCCGAAGAGAATTAAAAGTACAAAAGGAAAAACAAATAGAACATAAAGCATCCTTTTATCCCGTTTTAATTCCCGAACCTCTTTCTTTGCAATAGCTAAAATTCTTTTAAGCATATTATTTGGAATTACCTGTTTCTAATAAATGAATAAAAACATCTTCAAGTGTTGGAACTATTTTATCAATACTCATAACCTTTATTAAATGCTGACCGGTTAAAATGTTTTTTATTTGATCTTCATTTTTATAATTATCATTTACGCTTATATGAATATGGTTTCCAAAAATTGATACTTCCTGAACAAAATTTTCTTTTTCTAGAATTTCCATCGCGCTCACAACATTCTCACAATTAATTTCAAGAATTGTACTTTTCAAATAATTTGTTTTAAGTTCCTTTGAGGTTCCACTGGCGATAATTTTGCCGGTATTTATTAACGAAATTGTATTGCAGTATTCCGCTTCTTCAAGATAATGGGTAGTTACAAAAACCGTTGTTCCTTCCGATGAAAGATCATTTATTAAATCCCAAAAACTTCTTCTAGATATTGGATCGACCCCGCTTGTTGGTTCATCAAGGAAAACTATACTAGGCTTATGAATAACTGCAGTGCCAAGTGCTAATCTTTGCTTAATTCCGCCCGGCAGCGAACCGGTAAGCATTTTTTCTTTACCACGAAGATTTGCAATTTCCAGAACCCACTTTTTCCTTTCCAAAAAATCATTACCCTGCAGTCCATAAACTCCGCCAAAGAAATTTATATTCTCTTCAACTGTTAAATCATTATAAAGGGAAAATCGTTGGGACATATATCCGATATTCTGTTTTACTTTGTCCGGTTCTTTCATCACGCTATAACCGCCAACCATAGCATCACCGCTAGTTGGTTCTAAAATTCCGCAAAGCATTCTAATCGTTGTGGATTTACCTGCACCATTAGCGCCTAAGAAACCGAATACTTCTCCTTTTTTAACATTAAAGGAGATATGATCTACCGAAGTAAAATTTCCGAATTTTTTTGTTAGTTCTTTTATTTCTATAGAGTACACTTTAACTCCCAAATCAATAAAATATCTTTCCTATCGCTTTTTCCAATTGTGCTTTTGCCAATTGAAAATCAACTAATGAATTAGTCAGATTTGTTTTAGCCTGCCTTACAGAGACTTCAGCATCAATAAGATCCGTACTTGTTGCAATTTGCTGATCATATTTATCTTGAATTATTCTATAACTTTCTTTTGCCTGCTCTACACTTTGCTGGCTCACTCTCACTTTATCTAAAGTTCTATTATAATTTAGGTATTCCTTGTATACCTCGACTCCTACAGCATCTTTTAATTGCTCAAAAGCTGTTTGCGCTTGAATTTTATTTTGTTCAGCTTCTGTGACCTGCGATGAAGTTAATCCCCAATTCCAAATATCCCATTGAAGAGAGATTCCAACATCCCAAGTATTTTTAAATTCATCAACTGCCGGGAAATACCTTTGGTTTGGTTTACTGTAATAATAATCTCCAACCAAAAATATTGATGGATACCAGCTTCCTGTTGCTGCTGTTACTCCCTTGTCGCTGGCATTAACTCTATATTGTAATGATCTCAAATCATTTCTATTATTTTCTGCTTCTTTAAGGATATAATCTATGTTGTACTTTGTAAAAGTAGTATCCATTGAAGTGATCATTATGTCGGTGTTTTCTTGAATAGGTAAATTGAGTATTCTATTGAAGTTTAATCTGGCTAAGTCGATGTTATTTTTTGCATCAATTATTTTAAGCTCTATATTTGAATACTCAACTTCTAATTTTAATACATCATTTTGAGTCGCTAATCCATTCTTCAGGAAATTTTTTGTATCCTCCAGATGCTTTTTTATTTGTTTTAAATTTTCATCCAAAACAGATTTAAGCTGTTTAGCTTTATATAAATTCCAAAAAGCAGTTTCAATATTTAAAGCAGCATCATTCACACTATTTTTATATGATGATTCTTCAGCTTTGTAATTTTCATTTGAAGCATCTTTTAAAGACCATAATTTTAATCCGGTAAATAGTGGCTGCTGAAGTGATAATTTAAGACTATAATTATCCAGAATTGTCGGAGATATTGTGATTGGTCTTGTAATAATCGGCGGAATTACAGGAATAGTGAATGGAGGAACATTACTTAAACGCATGTATGAGGCTGAAAATTTTAATTGTGGCAAAAGGTATGAAGTCGATTCTGTTTTTTTTGCCTCTGCAATAATTAATTTTGCTTTTGCAATTTTTAACTCTTTACTATTCTTTAACCCTAAGCCCAAACTTTCTTGAAGGGTGAGAATTTTTTGCTGCGCGAAAACAAAAGTTGAAGCAAATAAAAATAATATTATTACTTTTTTCATAACTGCCTTTATGTATTAAAATTTAATTAGCTTCTTTGACTAAATGAATGAATACATTTTCCAATGAAGCCGTTATAATTCTATTACTTGTTATTTTAATAGAATTTTCGCTTAATAGTTTTTCTATTAAAGGATATTCTTTTTCATAATTTTCTACAATAACATTTATTCTGTCCCCAAACATCTGGACTTCCAGATTCAATTTATCTCTTATGGTTAAATAAGCACCCCTAATATTTGAACAAACTATTTCAACTACTATCATATTTAATGATGACTTTATTTTCTGCGGAGTGTCTAAACTCATAATTTGTCCTTTATTCATTAAGGCTACACGGTTACATCTCTCCGCTTCATCCAGATAAGGAGTGGACATAAAAATCGTTATTCCATCTTTAATTAAACTTGAAAGTATTTTCCAAAAATCTCTGCGTGAAACCGGATCGACACCGGTAGTTGGCTCGTCTAAAAACAAAATTTTAGGCCTATGAATTAAACTGCATGCTAAAGCAAGTTTTTGTTTCATCCCGCCCGATAAATTATCTGCAAGTCTATCTCTGAATGATTTTAGTCTTGTAAAATCTAATAGTTCATTCCGACGATCTTTATAGCCTTTTACACTATGGATGTCGGCAAAGAACTCGATATTCTCATCAACAGTAAGATCTCCATATAGACTAAACCGCTGCGAAAGGTATCCAATTTGATTCTGTATTTTTTTAATGTTTTTTTGAATATCTAAATCAAGAACAGAAGCAGTTCCGGAATCCGGAATTAATAAACCGCATAACATCCTGATAGTTGTTGTCTTTCCAGCCCCGTCAGGACCGACTAGTCCGAACATTTCGCCTTTACCAACTTCAAATGAAATTCCGTCAACAGCTTTAATTTCACCAAAGGATTTTCGTAACTCACTTATTTTAATGGCATTTTCCATAACATATTACATGATTACAAGATTACAAGATTACAAGATTGCATGATTAAGATTTTATAATTTGAAAAAATTATAATAAACTTCTATTATTATTTATTTTTTTAACAGAATAATTTCTCAAATATTTTTTAAAATTTGCTATTTGTTTTATTATTTTTACAGCATTTAAATAACACTTATCGAATTCCTCTTTAGATATATAACTTAAATCCAAAGCAACATAAAGCATTGATCGCACTTCACCAGCAGAGCCTTTTGAATAACTCAAAAAATTAATAAACTCTTTATTATTATCTCTTTCGAAGCCTTCAGAAATATTATTCATAATAGAAACTGCTGCTCTTTGAATTTGATCTTTCAAACTATAATCCTTTTTAAATTTTTCATGCCCGGTCAATTCATAAATTGAATTGACAAAAACTCTTACATCCTGCCAAACCTGCAAATCTTCAAATGATTTTACTTGCATTTAATTTTCCCTTTTAATATTGTTTAAAATTTCAAATTTAATTTTGAAATCTTGCAATCTTTTATCTTGCAATTACAAATGAACAACCGCATCCGCAGGCATACCAGCTTTGAGCTCAAACTTCGGATTAGAAACCTGGATCTTCACTTTAAATACAAGCTTGGTTCTTTCATCCTTTGTTTGAACATTTTTCGGAGTGAATTCCGCTTCAGGAGAAATGTAGATTACTTTTCCTTCGTAAACTTTATTTTTATAAGTGTCTGTACTTACATCAGCTTTTTGACCTAATTTAATCTTTCCCAAATCTTCTTCGGAAATATAAATATCTAATTTTACAGGATTTAAATCTGATACTTCAAATAAAGAAGTCAACATCGTTGCCGTCTCTCCTACTTCCACATACTTATTAACAATAAAACCATTGATTGGAGATGTAACATAGCAGTCTCTAATATTTTTCTTTAACAGATTTACAGCGGCAACTGCTTTTTGAACATTAGCTTCTGCTTGAGTAATTTCCTCCGGTCTGGCATAATTTTTTAGTTTTTTCAAATTTTCGGTAGCAGCATTAACCTGTGACTTTGCTAAATCATAAGCAGCTGCTGCATCATCGTATTGTTTTTTCGTAACTGAATTAGACGCATAAAGTTTTGTCATACGATCTTTGTTTTGTTCCGCTAAACTTAAATTAACCTGGGTTTGTCGTAATGCATCTTCACCTTGTTTAATATCTTCTTTTCTTGCACCTATTTTTAAAAGTTCTAACTGAGCTTTAGCCATTTTGACTGTTGCTAAAGCTTGATCCAATTGATAATCAAGTATTTCATGATCTAAAATCATTACAGTATCTCCAGCTTTGACTCTAGAACCTTCATCCATGAGTATTTTCATAACATCTCCATTAACCCTTGAACTAACAACAACATCCGTTGTTTCTATATTTCCCGATGCCTCAATAGTATTTTTACCATTTTCATTTCCGCAACCAAATAACAATCCGAAAGAAACAACAGATAAAACTGCCAGCGAAAATATTCTTATCATTTTACTGGAAAGAATCTTTCTCATATTTTTGCTCCGTAATTAAGTTTTTTAAAAATCTTTTTCCCTTTATCGGTCATAATTCCGTTCATTAAAATTTCAATAGAACCTCTTAAAGCTTCAATCATTGTAAACCTGTTATTTATAGTGAATTCCGGATTTACTACCGATCTTATAGAAGCTATAAAGACAGCAATTAGAATTTCAGGCCTCAACTTTAAAAAATATCCTTCTTTCTGGCCTTGATTTATTATACCGGTAAGAAATGAAGACATTTTTCTTGTTCTGAAATCATCAATTTCTTTCCAATGTTCAGGAGCATAATGATGAATATCGCTTAACATTTTATCATTAATCTTCACAATTATATTTCCTACTGCTTCAAATAACCTTACTAATTTTTCTACAGCGTTGCATTGAATTTTAAGCACTTCGTCAATTTTCGATACATTATCATCAAAAAAATTTTTTGCGACAAATTTTACCAGCTCTTCTTTAGAAGAAAAGTTTTTATAAATAGTTTTTTTGCTTATCCGCATTTCTGAAGCAATTTCATCCATGGTTGTTTTATAGAAACCTTCTCTTATAAACTTTTGAGATGCAAAACTTATTATTTTTTCTTTTTCTTCATTCATTCTAAAACGATGGAAACTTTTTTTGTTTTTTACGTTTCCAACTTATAATAAAAAAAATGCTTTGTCAAGTATTATTTTTTTAATAAGCATTTTGTGAATTAAATTACACTTAGAAATATAGATTAGGTGTTCAAGACCGGCAATGAATTCAGTACGTTTAACAATTCGCCTGGATTACCCTGGTCAAACCATTCTTCAATCAGACGGAAGGATATTGATACTTTGGGAGATAATTTTAAACTTCCGTTTCTTAACATTTCTTTTATTTCATCTCTTCCGAACCACCGGGCATCTTCAAGTTCATGATCTCTTAGATTTATTTCAGTATTTGTAGATTCAGCTCTAAAGCCAAGCATTATTGCGGTTGGGAATGGCCATGGCTGAGATGACCGGTACCAGACTTTATTTAAAACTATTCCGGTTTCTTCAAAGACTTCACGTGCCACAGCCTGTTCTAAACTCTCTCCCGGTTCTACAAAACCTGCAATTGTAGCGTACTGCCGTTTCCTCCAATGAGGCTGGCGGGCTAGCAAGCATTTATCTCCGTGATTTACTAAAACTATAATTGCAGGATCTGTTCGGGGGAAATGTTCTATTCCGCATTTTGGATTGGTACAAATTCTTTTATGTCCTGCTAATTTAACTTGAGTCGGGTGGCCGCAAGCACCGCAATAAATATGATTTCTATGCCAATAAATCATTGCTCTTGCATAAGCTAAAATTCCAGCATTTTCTCTAGCAATTATTGGAGCAGCTAATCTTAGTTCATGAAATTTGCCTACCAAAGAAAATTTTTCTTGTGGAATTCCGATATTGTCTATATCAACACAGAAATAATGTTTATTATCAACACTGCCAAGGAAAATAAAGTGTTCAGTGTTATTTAAAGAATCATTAAAAAATTCAGGGCCTAAAAAGACTGCACTTGAATTATCATCAGCCAGCAACACTTTTAAATTATTTAAAGGAATAATTATAGTGTCTTTGCTAAGTAATTTTTCATTTACCCAGTCCCCATTTATCCGGTACTCGCTCATTCTATCAAGATTATTTGAAATGAAGAAATTCTCTTTGTGCGAATTTATATTATTCATACAGTCAAATTGATTTCAATTAAGTAAAAATTAATAGGTTAACTTAGCTTAAATATATTTAATATTTAGAAAAGCTCTGCCGGTAAAAAATGTGCAGTGTTTAAAGCCTTAATTCACAACAAAATAATAATCAATATTTCAATTAACATTAATATCAAAAGTCTCAGTTTCGTATGATTTGTCCGATTTATCCCATGAGCGAACATATTTTAAAGAAATTTTTGTGCTGCCTTTACCAACTGCTTTAAAACTCCAAGTTTCCCTGCCAGCAGCATTTGGTAGAGTTTCATTAGGAATTAAAAAATCCGTACCCAGCATTGATAATACATTTACATCAAGCGGTTTGGCAAGCTGCCAGCTAAATCCCATCGAGTGATTTGACTGAAGTACTATTGCAAATTCATCTCCAACATTTACATTTATCGGTACAGATGGATTATCGTAAACATTTTTAAAATTATTATTAACACTTGTTTCATCAGAAGCTATAACTGCCTTTTTTATATTTAGAAATTTTGTTCCAAGGAAAACTCCTGTACTATCAAAATCAAATCCGAATTCGGCAAAACCAATTAAGTTACAGGTATTGCAGCCATTTCTTAAACTGTAGTTTAAAATTATCCTGACTGATTTTTTAGGAAGAGGTTCAACTTTAGGATATTCAGTTCCCACACGGTCGCCGGGCCAAAGTGAGATTTCCTGATATTGTTTTGCAAGGCTTTTATACAGAGGATCTTGCTGCATACTATTCATATCCAACAAAGCATCGTCGTCAACATCAATTAATCCAGGCGATCCATTTATAAGCATACAGCCTTCATGATTTGACTGCTGGAGCGGGAAATATACAAAAGCAGCATCAACTATTTTTAATTTTCTAAAACCTTTCATATAACCACTATTCCCGAGCAATTCCGTAAAAGCTATCGCCTGACTTGAAGCACCAGACTTTTTCATAACCGAAAGGAAGCACTGTTCTAATTCTTTTCCTTGATATCCTCCGCAGTTTGATGTGATTTCGTCCATCATTTCCATATTCGGATTCCATATTGCTGCAGAAGTTATTTTGCTGCCAACATTCTGCGCTGAAAGTTCGTTTAAAGGTATTACTGCTAAAATCAGAACTATAATAAATAGAGAATAAAACGTTAAAGATTTCATATCCAGTCCTTAAAATAAAATTATTATCTTATATTAAATAATCAATCTCAATATAATTTTCAATCATAAATTTTTAATTGATCGAGCATAAAGGCATACTCAAGCGCACTTAATTTATATCTTTCAAATCTTCCAGATGCACCTCCGTGTCCGGCTGATAAATTTGTATATAATAATAAAATATTATCATCTATTTTTTTATCACGAAGCTTAGCAACCCATTTTGCCGGTTCCCAATATTGCACCTGCGAATCATATAATGCTGTGCTAACCAGCATAGCTGGGTATTTTTTTTCTTCAACATTATCATATGGAGAATATGATAACATATAATCGTAATATTCTTTTATATTGGGATTTCCCCATTCGTCGTATTCAAAAGTTGTAAGAGGGATTTTTTCATTAAGCATAGTAGTCAATATATCCACAAAAGGCACACTTGCAATAATTCCTTTGAACAATTCTGGTCGCATATTAGCTACTGCACCCATTAATAATCCGCCGGCACTAACACCAATCGCAAATAATTTATCCGGGTTAGTATAATTTTCATCAATAAGTTTTTCAGCGGAACAAATAAAATCATTAAAAGTATTTTTCTTATTTAAAAGTCTTCCGTTTTCATACCATTCACGGCCCATTTCTTGCCCGCCTCTAATATGTGCTATCCCGAAAATAATGCCCCTATCAAGCAGGCTGATCCTTATTGAATTAAAATTGGCATCGTTGCTGATGCCGTAAGCGCCGTAGCCATATAACAACAAAGGATTTCGCCCGTTTTTTTTAAGGCCTTTTTTATAAACTATTGAAATTGGAATTTTAACTCCGTCATGAGAAACGGCATACAATCTTTCCGATACATAATTTTGAGGATTATAATCCCCAAGCACTTCCTCTTGTTTCAGCAAAATCTTCTTTTTTAATTTCATATCGAAATCATAGGTTGAATTCGGCGTTGTAAGAGAGTTATAAACAAATCTAAAATTATCCGTGATATATTCAGGATTTGCAGGGAAATACAGTGAATAAGCTTCCTCTTCAAAATCGACATAATATTCGCTATTATCAATCCAATTTATAATTCTTAATAATTTCAAACCGTTTTTTCTCTCCTGAACTACTAAATAATTTTTAAATGTATCAATACCTTCCAAAAGGACATCTTTCCGATGCGGAATAACCTCACTCCAGTTCTCTTTACCAGGATTTTTAATACATGTTTTTACCAGACGAAAATTTTTTGCATTTAGATTTGTGTTTATGTAAAAGCTATCTTCATAGTGACTGACATAATATTCCAGTTTTTTTTCTCTCGGCTGAATTATTGTAAGCGAGTCATCAGGTTTATTCGCATCCAAAAATCTGAATTCGGTAGAAAGAGTACTGTAAGAACCTATCAATATATATTTATTAGATTTGGTTTTGGAAACGTAGACTCCGAATGTTTCGTCGGTTTCATGAAAAATTTCTTCATCATTTTCGTAATCACCCAGCCTATGTTTAAAAATTTTATACGGTCTGAGAGTAGAATCTTTTTTAGAATAAAATATTGTTTTACTATCGTTCGCCCAAACAGGATTACCGGTAGTATTTTCTATTTTATCTTGAAGGATATTATTTGTAACTAAATCTTTAAAATGTATTGAATACTGTCGTCTTCCCACAATGTCCATTCCGAAAGCCAATATCTTATTATCCGGGCTTACTTGTAATCCGACCACGTTTATAAAGCTTTGATCATTTAAAAGCTCATTAACATCCAGGAGTATTTCTTTATGCGTATCTTTTAAGTCCTTTTGTCTGCAATAAACCGGGTATTCCTTCCCCGCTTCATATAAATGATAATAATAATAACCATTATAAAAATACGGTACGGATTTATCTTCTTTTTTTATTCTTTCTACTATTTCATCATAAATTTTTTTCCGAAGAGTTTCGGTATGCATTAATTTTTTATTTAAATAATCATTTTCCGCTTTTATATACTCAATTACTCTCGGATTTTCTTTTTCATTTAACCAATAGTAATTATCAATTCTTACATGACTATGTGTAATTAATTCTTTTTTGATTTTTTCCGCTTTAGGAGCCCTAATTTCTTTTTCCATTTTCCGAAATATAATTTTTTATGATTATTTCCCTATTTAAAGAGGAATTTTAATTTATTATCAGTTAAAAAGTCTAAGTAAATAATATTCAATATTTAATTTCTATTTATTTACTTGAATGGTATTTTTAAAGAGTAGAACCAGAATTATAACATACAATTTTAATTATTTTTTAATGAAAATTGAAGTGAAAAATAAAAGTTCTTTCATATTATTGTTTAACGGGATTAATGATAGAAACAAGCGCCTCTATTCTATCTAAGAGAGAAATTAATACTTTTTCCGTAGTAAACGTATTCATTAAACATGTCCTAAAAAATATTTTATCATTTATTTCCGTTTGGACAATAAAGAATTCTCCCTCTTCTATTAACAATTGTCTAATCTTTTTATTCAAATCATTTATTTTTTCTTCATCATCGTTTTTTTCTTTATACCTGTAACAAACAATATTACTTTCAGGCCAGGCAGCCAGTTCAAAGTTATTACGCTTCTCAATTAAGTCTGCAAATTTTTGTCCTAACTCGAATAATTGAGTAACATTATCTTCAAACAATTTTGTCCCATATGTTCTTATTGTAGCATAAACTTTCAAACTCATGGTATCTTTAGTACACTCAAATGTTCTTTTACCCAAATTATACCAATCTTCCTCACTTTCTTCCCAAAGATAAGCCGCCTTTTGGGAAAATGCCTGGTATGAGTGTTTACTGTCTTTAAATAACACTGCCGTCACTAAGGCAGGCTGCATCATCATTTTATGAAAATCAATTACAACCGAATCCGCTTTTTCTATACCCGAGATTAGCGCTTTATATTTTTTTGTGAATACTGCAGGCGCACCGTGTGCAGCATCAACATGAAACCATAAATGTTGTTCTTTGCAAAAATCCGCTAATTCATTTAAAGGATCATACAACCCTAAAGATGTTGAACATGCATTCCCTACTAAACAGACAACGCGTTTATTATCATCAAGGGCTTTATTATAAAATTTTTCTACGGTTTTTATATCCAATTTATGATTGTCATTTACCGGAACTTTTACTATACCATTATTTCCTATTCCCATTATATGAAGTGCACGTTCTACCGAATAATGAGATTCTCCGGAAATTAGAAAAGTGGGATTATTTGAGCTGTTAATCCCCTCACGCCATATATCATTATCAGACGCTATTTGACGAACAG
>Ga0315542_1000025_pt1 | contig 64575 bp, 56 predicted proteins | sample SalMarSW160120MG_FD_202541 | JGI IMG/M metagenome (GOLD analysis project Ga0315542, IMG submission 202541) | Salt marsh sediment microbial communities from the Plum Island Ecosystem LTER, Massachusetts, United States - Salt Marsh Sediment SW1601-20 ...
CTACGGTACCGATTCTTTCACTTTGTAATTCTGCAATGATAAAACCCGATAAATAATAATCATAGTCCGGAATATCCTGTATTAAGATTTCTTTTAAAATATCTATAAATTCTTGTTCACTGAAATTAAAAATTTTACATGAAGATATCATGTCTGAACTGCTTTTTTCCGATTCTATGATAGCTTCTATAATAAAGTCTATATCATCTTTTTTTGCTTTTCTAAATTTTAAACCTTCAATCATTAAGTTAATTTACGGATGTTTCAAAATCTTTTTTGTAAAATAATAGTGAAATAGTTTAAGTCATAATTAATCATTTTTTACCATGGCTATTAATTTATTCTTATCAATTTTGCCGTTGCCGTTTAGCGGGAAAGTTTTAAGATTAATTATTGATGAAGGGAGCATATAATCCGGAATCTTTGTCATCAGGTATGAATTCACATCTTCGGTTTTCAAATTATAATTTTCAATAAACAAGTAAATTTGCGTTATTCCTCTTTCATCTTTTACACTTACTGCTTTTACATTAGTTGCTTTTGTAAAATCTCTTACGTGATGTTCAATTTCTCCAAGCTCAATTCTAAAGCCCTCTATTTTTATTTGATCATCCATTCTTCCGGCAAACATAAAATCACCTTCCTTATCGATAAAAGCAATATCTCCTGTTCTATAGAAAATAATCTTTTTCTCTTTAGCGGAAAGTGTGAAAAATTTCTCTTCATTTTTCTTCTTATCATTCAAGTAACCTTGAGTCAATTGTTTTCCGCTTAAGCAAAGCTCGCCTTTTTTACCATTTGTGATTTTATTTAAGTTGTCATCAACTATAATTGCCTCAATATTTTCCATTGGTTTGCCTATCGACACACCACCATTAAAAGATTTATTTGAGAATTTACTATCCCAAAAATAGGTCATACAAAAAACTGTGGCCTCAGTTGGACCATATGCGTTTACTATTTTGCCGTTCGGTGTACAGGCAGACCATTTCCTTGCAATTTTGTCTAGTAAGACTTCACCGCAAAACAAAGAATATTTCAAATTATCTAATTTAATTTCTTCTAAATACGGATCAAGATAATTTATAATTGTAGGCACCATGCATGCGAAAGTAATTTCATTTTCTTCGAGAGTTGTGTAAACGTTTGCGAATTTTATCCCTTCTGTCGGAACTGTATAAATGCAGGCGCCCAAACAAAGCGGAATTGTATAACAAACTACAGAGAAGTCAAAGGTCAAATCAAACATCTGCAGAAATCTATCGTTTTCATTAACATCAAATTTAAGGTTATTAAAAGCATGAATAAATGAATTTAAATTTTTTCTGCTGATTGGAACTCCCTTTGGAGTACCGGTACTACCGGATGTAAATAATATATATGCAGTCTCATTTTCATCTACTTGAGGCGGTTCTATAGAAATAGAAGTTTCCGGGAGTGTAAGAGTATCTATTAGCTTAATTTTCAATTTATAAGCTAGTTCATTCAGCTTTTCATTTCTTTTTCTGCAAAGGATTGTTTTTATCCCGGTTTGCTTTAATATTTCGATGTTTCGTTCAAGAGGATTTACAGGATTTATGGGAACATACCCTCGGCCTGCATATAGTATCCCGTATATTGAACTGTAGATTTCGATATCCTGTTCGTGATTGGCTATTATCCCGATTAATTTTTCCGAATCATCTAGGTTTGCCTTGATAAAATTTCTTACTTTAGAAACCAATTTTGCAAAAGTATAATATGTATAATATTCGCGGTTGATACAAAAGGCATTTCTATTCGGGAACCTGAAAAATGTTTCACTAATCTTTTGGAGCACGAAATTTATTGACTCCTTTTCTGTTTGGAAAAATATATAAATCCAGCCAAATAAATAATCCGAATTATTACAATGTATCCCGTTTATTTAAATTATGCGGAATAGTCATGTCAGAACATCTAAAATTATACCAATAAGGATATTTTTTATAATCAAAATATTCGATGAAATAGTCCATTTCGAATTTGTCTCATTAAAAGTCAATTATCACATTCATGAATAGAAAATGAGAATAATCTATAATTTAATTTGATTTAGAAATGAACTTGAAAATTTATATTTTAGTAATCATAAGTCATAATGAAGAATTAGAGATAGAATTCTGTGTTTTTCAATTCGTATATTTGCAAATAATTTTATTAGTAATAAAATGGCAGGGAAATTAAAACTTAGATTCAAACCTTATACTTTGGAACTAAAACATGTTTTTACTGTCGCAGCAAATTCTCGTTCAACAACGCCCATTGTTTTAACTGAAATTGAATATGATGGAGTAACAGGATACGGAGAAGCTTCAATGCCGCCTTATCTAGGGGAATCACATCATACGGTGCTGGAATTTCTGTCAAATGTTAACCTTTCAAAGTATGAAAATGTATTTAACCTGGAAACAATTTTAAATGATATAGATGCAATTGCTCCGGGAAATGCTGCAGCAAAAGCTTCTATTGATATTGCCTTTCACGATTTGATCGGAAAGTTATTAAATCAACCATGGTATAATATCTGGGGATTAAACAAGGATAAGACTCCATATACCTCTTATACAATTGGAATCGATACACCTGAAGTAATTAGACAAAAAGTTATTGAGGCCGACGAATTCAAAATTCTAAAGGTAAAATTAGGCAGAGATACGGATAAGGAAATGATTGAAACAATAAGATCGGTTACTGATAAGCCGATAACTGTGGATGTAAATCAAGGCTGGAAGGATAAAGAATTTGCTCTGGAAATGATAAACTGGCTGAATGAAAAAAATGTACTTTTTGTAGAACAGCCGATGCCGAAAACTCAACTCGATGACATGGCCTGGCTTACGGAAAGAAGTCCGCTTCCAACTATTGCAGATGAATCGGTTCAGCGATTGGGAGATATAAATGAAGCTAAGGATGTATTTTCCGGAATTAATATTAAACTAATGAAATGTGCCGGGATGAGAGAAGCTTATAAGATGATTATTTTAGCTAGGGCATTAGGAATGAAAGTGATGCTGGGGTGTATGACTGAAACTTCATGCGCTATTTCTGCCGCTTCTCATCTTTCACCATTAGTCGATTGGGCTGATTTAGACGGTGCATTATTAATTAACAACGACATTTACGAAGGAGCAAAATTTATAAAAGGCAAAGTTACATTAAGTAATTTACCTGGAATCGGAATAAAAAGGATATGAAAAAATAATGGCAAAATTGTACAAAATTAATGCTTACACTAAGAATATGTGATTATAATTAAACTTTTACCAATTTATTAATTTTTTATTTATAAAAAATTGTTAAATTTACTGCTAAATATTGAAGAAGAGAGGAGTTAGTAATTATGCCTAAGAATTTTGTATCCAACAAGGATGTGACGGTCAGAATGTTTAAAAGTGATTTTATGGAATCTCTCTCCAAGGTACATCCGGCTGTTCCGTTATTTGTATTCATTCCTGTGATTGCTTTTTTTATATATAAATCGATTGAATTTCAAATTTCTTTATCAAACATATTATTATTAATAGTTCTTGGTATATTTGTATGGTCGCTTGCAGAATATACTTTACACAGATTTATTTTTCATTTTCAGGCTAAATCAAAATTCGGCCAAAGAATACATTTTATATTTCATGGTGTTCATCACGATTATCCTATGGATTCGCGAAGACTTGTTATGCCTCCTTCGGTAAGTGTTCCTTTGGCGGTTTTGTTTTATTTATTATTCGAAGTGATTCTTGGGAAAAATTTTGTAGCACCCTTTTTTGTAGGATTTTTAACAGGTTATTTGTTCTATGATATGACGCATTATGCAGTGCATCACTTTAATATTCATAATAAATTTTGGCTAGCGTTAAAAAAACATCATATGAGACATCATTTTCAGAATCCGGAATTAGGTTATGGGGTTAGTTCACCGATGTGGGATTATATTATAGGTACTGATTTTCCTAAAACTAAAGATGAGAACAACAAGGATAACAATAACAGTGTAAGGGCCGAATCAACTAATTAATACTTATGTTCAACAAATATAATTATAAATAATTTCTTTGTAGCTTATGGCTGATGAAATAGGGAATAAGAAAAATTTATTATTAATCGAAGATAATATTGAAACTCAATTAATATTTAAAATTTATTTAAGGGAAAAATATTCGGTAGAAATTGCTGAAAATGCCGAGGTAGGGATAGAATTGTTAAAGAAAAAGCAATTTGATGCACTTCTTCTTGATATACATCTTCCCGGAGAATTATCCGGTGAAGATGTTATTCTTCAAATTCGCAAAATGCAAGAACATAAAATTATCCCGATCATTGTTATAACAGCTTATGCTCTAAAAGGTGATAGAGAAAAATTTCTTCAAATTGGCGCTAACGATTATTTACCTAAACCTGTAGAAAAATCAACTTTATTGAGTGCGGTTGAAAAGCTAATATAATGCAATAATATATTTCAAAAAATATAATCAAAATTGTACTATTTGTTATTTTAATATTTACTTATCTTTTTACAATCAACCAAACGCTTCAACTAAAATTTATTCAATGTTATTTACACAAAATTATATTTGGTTAAAAGTATTTCACTTTTAACCTTAAACTTTATTTGTTGTTTAGATATATGAATTTTGCTTATCGATTTTTTCAACTTTTATTTACTAAAAAATTTCACAATTTATAATTCATTTGATTAAAAATTCTTTATTTTTTAATTAAAAACTGCACGAAATTTGTTTGTAACATTATAATACACAAATAATTACTTGTCTCTATTTAAATCAGAATAACCGGCCGCTTTTATAAAAATTCGGAATATTAAATACTTAATTTCGGCATAAAATTTGGCTTGTTTACAAAAAAATGTGATGAGGTTATGAAAAATAAGATACAACTGCTGCCTTCCGGCATTTCTTTTATTGATAATGCCTGGGGAGGATTTTATAGAGGGGGCACATATTTACTAATCGGACCAAGAAAATCCGGAAGGACTCTGTTAAGTCTTCAATTTGCAATGGAGTGTGCAAGTAAAAAGGAAGTATGCCTTTATTTTACAAGCATGCGTCCGAAAGATTTAATGATTCAGGCAGCCTCAATTGATTTCGACTTACAGCACTATATGAATCAAAATTTTATAATTGTTGTTAGAGTAGCCTCGCCAACAGATTTGTACGAAGTTGATAACCCGGATAATTTTCTAATTGAATATTTAAATGATATTGTCGCTCTTGTTGAACAGTACCAGCCTAATAAAATCGTTTTTGATGAGCTGACGCCTTTTATCGGGTTTAATGATATTAGCTTACTTAGGGATGTATTCGGCCAAACTATAGAAGGTATTGAAGAAAACGGTATTACAAGTTTATTTGTTCTGGGCGATCCTGTTACTCCTTTAACAAATTCAATTGTCGATGCACTTGCCGCCTCTTCAACGGGTGTTATTTATCTTCAAAAGACGGAAGATGAAGTTAATCAGGTAAATGGAGGGATTATAACTATTACTCCTAATATTGGGCATCCGGAAGGTAAATTTACGTCAAATTATTATATTGAACCGTATAAAGGAATAACGGCAGAATATCATCCAAAGCATACAATTACAAAGTTTCCTGCCTCTACCACAAAGGAGACACAATTGAAGTATAAATCACTTGCCGATATTTCTACTGAAGAAGAACAATATTCATATCCGAATTATTATTCCGAAAGTGATTTCTATTTAATATTGAATAATCAAATAGCTTTGTATAAAAGTACCGGTCAATTATTTACGGTAATTTCCTTTAAATTAGATGTCGTTGCCGAAAGCCTGGGACTATTAACGCTTACGCAATTGCAAAATGCTATTAGACTTTCTACCGACAAGAAAGATAAAATTTGTCTTATCTCTAATAAAGTAATTGTGCTGGCCACTAAAGAAGAACCGAAAGGCATTAATTCAATAATTGCTAAAATAAAAAGTAATCTTCCTAATCATGATCCCGAATATTTACAAGATGTTATCCAATACATATCTGTATATGCCATTAGAGTTGACGAAAGTATTCAAAATGCAGACAGCATAATGGACAGAATTCTTTCTGATAACGGGACGGAGAAGAATAAATTAGGAATTTACTAATAGAATGTTTAATGAAACAAAATGCATTCTTTACAATCATAATTTTTATATTGTTAGGGTTATGTTTCACTGTCAATGGTCAAAATGAAATTAATGAATTAAAGACGGAAGCACAGAGTGAAATGCAGTCCGGCCGTTACGGTGAAGCAATAGACCTTCTGAACAAATATATATCAGCGCGGCCTCAAGAAGCCGATGGATATAATCTAATAGGGCTTTGTTATGAAAAACAACAACGATATGAAGATGCTGTTTATAATTTCCGCCTTGCAAAAAAGCTGGAACCCGGCAATTCGTATATAAATACCAACCTTAACAGAGCTACTAATTCCTGGTACAAATTACTTTATAATGAAATTGAAGGATTTAAAAGAGAAATTGCCATAAATCCTAAGAACCCGAATAACTATCTTGCTATTGGAAAAGCGTATAAGAATTTGGGAAAATGGCTGGTTGCTGAAGAGTGGTATGATAAATACTTAACTCTTGTACATGCATCTCCTGATGAAATTATCAGGTATTCCGAAATTCTAGGCAAAAATAATCATATTTCTAAAGGATGGCCGATACTTAAAAAATATACTGAAGAATATCCTAACGATCAGAGACTTTGGTCCAGGTTTGGTTACTTTTCTCTGTGGCTGGGAAAGTATAGAACGGCGGTAAAGGCATTTGAAAATGCATTGGCGCTTAAACCATATTTCAAAGAAGCTATTAATGGTTTGGATTTAGCTAAAGGCAAAGGCTACATTTACACAATAAATGATACAACGTACAGATATTATAATTATGGATTATCTTTAGGACGATCCAGGTTTGTTTATCCCATTGATAGATACTATAGAATTTTAAAAAAGAATCCATTAAATAATAAAATAAGATTGCGGTTAATTAAAGACCTTTATAAAGCCAACCGATTCGAAGAAGCAAATCAGCAAATACAAATACTCGAAAATGCAAAATATGATTCGACCCAGGTTGCTCAAATATCTCAATTAGTAGATTCACTTCAAACTGTTTATTATAACGCACAAGTTGTAAAATATAAAGAAATTTTAGCTAAAGATTCTTTAAATAAAAATGCAGTCTTAAAACTCGGGCAGGCATACAACAAACTGCAGGAATATGATTCGGCAATGGCTGTATATGAAAATTATTTAAATGTATATCCTGATGATAAGGATATTTTATATAATTATGCTGAAGTTGAAGCAAATAATCGTGATTATTTCAAAGCACAAGAAACTGTAAAGCATTTGTTAAAATTAGAGCCTGATAATTTAAAATACCAGTTATTTATGGCTGAACTTGACGGGTGGACGGGACAAAACTTTGGTGAGGCTAAAAAATATCTTCAAAACGTATTAACAAAAGAACCCGATAACCTTAGGGCTCTGGTTGCAATGAGTTTCATTAATATGCAGCAAAACGATTTTTCACTAGCTGAAAATTATATGGAAAAAGTTAAGTCTATATATCCCAATAGCTCTCAGCTTAAAAGTCTGCAGTCGGCCTTAACGCTTAACCAGTTTAGATACAAACAGGAAAAAAATTACGCAATTCTTAGTGAGGCGGAAAAATTATATTCATCAAATAAATGTAAAGAAGCATTATCCAAGTATGAAGAATTCCTAAAAAATTCTCCTCCTAATCCTATAATTGAAAAAGAATTTGCTGATGTAAATGTTTGTGCCGGAAATTATCAAAAGGCAGTTGATATTTATACTGAATTATTGAAAAATAATTACGACTTCAATATCGATTATTCTAGGGCAACAACCTATTATGCAATGGGTGACTCAATTAAAGCGCTCAAAAGCTTTCAAAGATTAGCTGAGAAGCAACCGGATAATTTTTATGCTTCTTTGTACTTGGGTGATTCTTATGCCCGTATGAAAGAATATGATAAAGCCAGAGATGTATATGATAGGATGGAAAAACACATGAAACTGGATTCTGCGCAATCTTCAGTTGTAGAACAGAGGTATAAATGGCTCCCGGTTACAGGTTTTAGAGGGATGTTATCATCTTTTCCCATTTATACTCTAATAACTCCTTACGGATCTTATTATTCGGACAATTTGGGAATTAAAAATAATATTGAAGGTTTAAGAGTTGATTTGGGATTAACTACTTTCCTATCAATAGGTGCAGAAGCATTTAGGACAAACTTAACTTCCGATTCTTCACATATAAATGCAAATACTATCAGATTCGGACTAACCTTCAGATTGTCTTCCATTTCAACTTTTGGAGTAAATTTTGGTAATACTTATTACCTTAATTCAATACATAGACCGGTAACCGACATATTCTTCCGTTCTGAAGAAACAAATCACTATTCAATTTACGGCAATTATTCCAGAATGGATGCTTCGCAAATAATTTATGCTCCTTATTTAATAGGTACCAGGTTAACTGCTAATCTTTTTAGAATAGGAGGATACTATCAAATTATATCAGGTATTAAATTTTCAGCAGGATATTCTAATTTCGGCTTTCAGGACGGCAATAATGGTTATGCATTGTCTTTAAGACTAGGGAAATATTTTTATAAGGATTTTATTCTAGGCTATGAATTTTATGATTCCGGATTCCGGACCCAAACTACTCATTATTTTTCTCCTAGAAATTATTCTTCTAATAATGTTTGGGCCGATTGGGATATTATTCATGATTCAAAGTCTACAGTTACAATCGGCGGTTTAATCGGATTTGTTGAAAATAGTAATTATATACTTCGACAGGCATATGTAAATGCCAGTGTTCGTATTATAAGTCGACTGACAATCCAAGGAAGAATATCAGGCGGCAGCAGCTTTCAAAATGTAGTTGGGTATAGTTCTTTTTCGGCAAATCTTACTGCATATTGGGCTTTGTAAAAAAAATTCAGTTTTAAAATTAAATTATAATAGATATCAAATTTTTTAAGAACTTTATTGAAAAATTTTTAACTTAAAAACTCATCGGCCTGAAGCTAAATAGTTATATTTAATATAATTAGGATTTTTAAGTAAAATAATTTTTTTTGACTTAGATTGATACAATGATGTGTCTTATCTTAATCTGTTACAGATTAGGGGAGGGAAACATCGATAAATTGTTTAGAAAAAACGTATTAGGTGGCATTATAATTGCCGAATTGATAAAAAAAGATATAAAATACTATGCAGTTAAATCAGGAAGTAAGACGTGATTCACTAACGCTAGATAACAGAGAACCGGCGCAGCAAGAAGAGAATAAAAAGCGAAAATATATTCGGCGAATAATTATAAATGGGCTGTTGTCTTTGTTTTTAATAATGGTAATTATTTATACCCTTCCTATGACTGTATTAAGTTTTAAAGCATTATTAGAATATGCTACAATTGTTTCATTAGTAATTTTTTTATTTGTATTACTTTTCCGATATTTTTCTATTTTATCCTTAGCTTATTTATATATAAATGAGTATACATACAGTCCAACGGAAAGCGGATACTTTCCGTTTGTTTCTATTTTAGTCCCGGTTTATAACGAAGAAAAAGTAATAACGGATTCAATTATTTCATTACTTCAATTGGATTATCCAAACTATGAAATTATAATTATAAATGACGGTTCAACAGACGGGACTAAAAATGTTGCCGAATCTCTTGTCGGTTACCAAAGAGGTAAATATAATGATATTAAAATTTCGTTAATCAGCAAACCGAACGGCGGAAAAGCTAAAGCTTTAAATGCGGGTATCAGATTATCTAAAGCCGAAATTATTCTTTGTATGGATGGAGATTCTCAATTATCTCCGGATTCTGTAAAATTAGCTATTCGTCATTTTGCTAACAGAGAAATTGGTGCGGTTGCAGGCAATGTTAAGGTTTTAAATCGCGGAAAATTATTTACCGATCTTCAAGCTCTTGAATATATTGAAGGATTAAACATGGCAAGGAGTGCTCAAAGCTATGTTAGGTTGGTAAATATTATTCCCGGTCCTATCGGATTTTTTAGGAGAAAAGCTATTGAAGAAGCCGGATTTTATTCAAGCGATACATTTGCGGAAGATGCAGATTTAACACTTAAGATTCTGGCAAACGGCTGGAAAATATATTATGAACCAAATTCTATTTCTTATACCGAAGCGCCGGCTAAATTACAACAACTGTTAAAACAAAGATACAGATGGACGCGCGGTATTCTCCAGTCTATTAGAAAACATAAAAAATTGATGTTTGATCCAAGTATTAACTTTGGAGATACATTTATACTTTGGACTATGTTTTATGAAGCATTAATTTGGCCGACCATGAATATAGCGGCAAATTTATTTTTTATAATAGCGGCTTTAGCTTTTGGTTTTTCAAATTTAATTTTTTTCTGGTGGGCAGGTTTAGCTTTGCTTGATCTAGTTACGGCATTATATTGTATTGCAGTTGAGAGGGAAGAGTACAGACTTGTGGGTTATTCAATAATATACAGAATGTTTTTTATTTTAATAATTGACATTTGTAAGGCAATGTCTACTATAGAAGAATTTCTTGGTATCAGAATGACTTGGGGAAAGCTGGAACGCGTTGGCACTGCCAAAGTATAAAATTATATTTAGCATATTAGAGAGGGACTAATGGAATTAATTCCGGTTTTATCAACAATCATCCTTGTTGCTACTATAAGCACATTTTTGCTGGCAATAGGTGCATATATCCTCTATAAAATTAGAGAGAGGAAAGGACAGGCTGCCGTAATAACTCAACCATCCGAAGTGAAAGCAGAATTGGTTACTCCGGCCGCTGAAAGACAAGCTGCAAGGTCAAGCAGATATGTTACAATACCAACTTTTAGTGAACCTAAAAAAACACCTTCATATCAACAGCCGGCTTTTGTGCAGAGAGAATCGGTAAAAGCACAAAGACCTATGCAGCCAAAGTTTACACCAAAGCCGCAGCCTTATACTGCATACAGGCCGCCATATTCGGTGACTTCCGAACAATCAGCCAGACAATTCGGAACGGTCGGTTATTCGTCTACGGGCTATCAATATTCGGGATATCCGCAGCGATCTGAAGAAGAAAAAAGAATTCGAGATTCGAAATTCTTAAAATATACTTCCGAAGGTTATGTACCGGCTAAAGAAGATAAAGATACCGGGGCATTAAAGTGGCGTTAAAATCTCGATATCGAGGTAGAATAAATCAACCGCTTATTATTATTTCTGGCCTGGTTTTGCTGGTCAGTTCCGTCTTTATTTATTTATTTATTCTCAGAGGTGTATACGGTAGAGTAGATACATCTCAGCTTATTCCTAATTCCAAATTCATTAAAAATATAATATACGGTAAAGAACCAACTATTGGTATTTTATATTCCCAGTATACAGAGAATATGCTGCCTCAAGGCAGTACATGGCTTAATGACAATATAAACACCTGGAAAAAACTGATTTCAATTGAAAATTATAAATTTAAAGTAATTGATGATTCAACCATTGAACTGGGAAATTTATATAAATATCAATTATTAATTTTACCCGGATCAAAATCTCTCAGCGATAAAGAGGTTATGCAGATAAAAAAATTCTTAATTAACGGGGGCAGTGTATTCGCAACCAGCGGCACCGCATCTTATTCTGATGACGGAAAATGGAGAGGGTGGGATTTCCTTACTCAAACATTCGGTTTAAAATTTACTAAAGAAATTTCTCCCGATGAATTTACAAAAATACATACATTAAGAGGCGGTCTTCCTATTACTGCAAATATTCCTGCGGGTTTTGCCTTGAGGGTGGCTACATGGGATAGGCCAATGGCTGTGGAAGTTCTTGATCCTAGAACTAAACAAGTTAGTTTCTGGTATAATTACAAATTACAGAAAGGTCTTACCAGGGAGCAGATTAAGAAAAGCGCCGGCATTGCTTACGGTTCCTATGGGAACGGGCGGTTTATTTGGATGGGCTTTGACATCAATTCTATTATTGGTGTTCAAGAAGATTATATTTATTTTGATAAGTTATTCAAAAATTGTATGGATTGGCTTTCATATAAACCGATTGCATTTATTAAAGACTGGCCGGGGGATTATAACGGTGCTGCCGTCTTGATCTCCGTACTTTCCAAAAATTTAGAGAATGAAAATAATTTATTATCAATCTTAAAATCTGAAAATGTTCAGGCAACTTTCTTTATAAGGCCTGCTGATGCTGAATTAAATAAAAATCTTGTTAAAACTCTTTCATATTACGGCAATATAGCTCCTATAATTAATGTGGGACATTTAAATTCGGTTAATGATACTTTAAATAAGCTTTATAATTTTAATTCTCAGTTGATGAAATTTAAAAGAGCTAAAAAAATTCTTAATTCATCATTAAATTCATCTGTTACAGGCTGCATGCCCTTTTACGGTATTTACGATAATAATACAGTTAGGTCCATGATAGAAAACGGGTACAAATATATATTTGCAGATTCTTTATCGGGAAGATCGGTACCTAAATCAATCATTTTTGGGGACAGTTTGATTGTCTCAATTCCTAAAACAGCTAGAGATGATTATGAGGTTATAAGAGACTTCGGATTAACAGATACAACCTATCAATATTATACTTATCAAGAAGATGAAGACAGAGTCCTTTTTGAAGGTGGTTTATATACTTTCGAGTTTCATTCCGATTACCAGTGCAAGCCCGAATATGTGAATGTAATTAAAAAAATTATTGGTGATCTTAAACAGAAAAATTTTTGGATTACAACTGCATCTAAAGTAGAAAAATGGTGGGCGAAAAGAAATTATATAGAAGTCAGAGTTAATCAGCGAGGAGAATATCGTATAGCATTAACTGTTTCAAATCCCGGAAAGCAAATTGTGAACGGGTTGGTTGTTCAAATTGATATGAATGAGCCTGTAAGGGATATTGTCTTAAGTACAGAACTTGTGGGAACGAAACCGGCTAAATATGTATATGATAAAAATGATAAGGTAATTTATGTTTATCTAAATGATCTTCAGCCGGATGAATCACGCACGTATTTTTTTGATTATAATAAATCGAATACCTAACGCTGAATATATAAAATGATGAGCTTTTAAAATCAAAAAAAATAAAAAGTTAAAGAAAATATATTATGGAATGATTCTTATAAATTTAATAATTGAAAAAAGATAATGAAAAAGATCGGATATAATAAAGGGGTAATTAGTTTTAGAGCAAAATAAAGAATAGTTTTTTGCCCTTTATTATTAACGTTTCTACAATTATTCTAATAATAAAGGGTATTTTTATTTTATGACAAGATGTTGAATTTTTATTATAATTCAATTTGAAGTTGATATAATTATTTAAAATAAAAGTAATTTTACCGATTTAGTTTGATAAAAAATATTCTCATTAAAATTGAAGCAATCAAATAAGATAAATAGTGCGTTATTTAACTCCTTAAACGGAGCAATCAAGAATCCTTTCTTTGTTTTGGATAGTAAGGGAAATATTCTATCCTTAAATAAAGAAGCCGAGTCGCTATTTTCGATTAAATCGGAAATAGAAAATATTTTTGACGTTTTTGATGAGCAGTCAAGTTCCGAGTTAAATAAAATATTTGAAAATTTGTATCTCAACAACAAGCCTATTGTTGAAAATATTACTCTCAGATTGATTAACCAGCAAGAACTCAATCTCCAAATTAATTTAAATTCTTATAGGGAAGAAAAAGAATATTTTATATTCTGTACTTTTACATATCAATATTACACTGCCGAGTCAAAAGGTACGACTGAATTCAAAGTAATAAAAGACATAAGCAGCGTTATCAGGTCGAACGATATTTTAGATATTATCGAGGATATTAAATCACTTTATCCCTTTACATTTATCGGGAAAGAAAAAATTCTTAAAAGAGCAAATGCTCTTGAAGAATTATTTTGGATTAAGGATAAAAAAGGTATTTATCTGCTGGTAAATGATAAGCTTGCGGAAGGATTCGGTTTAAAATCTTCACAGATAGAAGGAAAGCCGGTACAATCTTTTTTGCCCTCATATTTAATAGAGTTTTATAATTCAATTGAAAATTACCTCAAAGTTTCTATTAACAGTGTAATAATTGAAGGTATCCCGGTTTCAGGATTAAGTTCGTTGTTAGATTATCAAACAATTCAAATACCTTTAAGCGATTCGGAAAATAATGTTATTGCTGTAATTGGAATAGCACAAAAATCGGAAAGGCAGGATTTAAAACTTGAGGAAGAGAACTTAATTGATTCCGAAACTTTAGTAAATGGTTTTTTTAAACCTTTTGCGATAATTGATAAAAATGGAATTATTAGGCAAACTAATTCAGAATTTCGTAAATTATTTCCTAATGAATTTAATAATTTTATAGATATTCATTTTGCAAAGATACTTCCGTCTCATTTTTCTGAAAAGATACAACAATTTATTATTGATATAAGCGTTTCGGAAAAATTTGAATCTGAATTGAAGATAAATGATAAAAACTTTGTTATTCATTTAAACAAGATATTCGATAATGAAAATGAGATTAAAGGGATCTCAATATTACTGGAAGAAACACAAATTGAAGATAATCTTGAAAGAATAATTAATAGTAGAGGAAGAATGTTTGAAGTATTAATACAAAATAATCCCGAACCAATATTTATATACGATACTGAAAACTTAAGGTTCATCGAAGTGAATGAAGCTGCAGTGGAATTATACGGCTATCGTAAAGATGAATTCTTACAAATGGATTTAACCGACCTTTATACTCCGGAGGATATTCAAACTCTTTTAGATTCTTCAAACTTTAAAGGAAAAGAGGGTAAATTTACAGGCCCGTTCAAACATAAGAAAAAAGACGGATCTTATGTATATGTTGAAATTAGCAAGATAAGTTTTAAATATAAAGATAAAGACGCTCATTTTAATATAATTAAAGATGTTACCGAAAAACTTGAAGTAGAAAAGAATAATCAATTATTCCAAAGCGTATTTGATAATACCGATGAAATGCTTTTTGTAACGGATCATGCCGGCTTTATTAGCTACAGCAATAATTCGGTAAATAATATTTTGGGCTATTCTAAAAATGAAATTGAAAATACTTTATTTACGGCATTGTTCAATAATGAAGATAGGGGAAATATTAATTCATCAATTTTCCAATCAAAGATTAAAGAACCGGTAACTGTTTCATCGGAACTTAAACATAAGGACGGAAGTTTCATAAAAGCCGAAATAACAGCATTCCCTTTGCTTAATTATAAGGATGAATTAGAGTCTTTTAGTATAATTTGTAAAGTAGCCTCGCAAAAAGCCGAACCTGAAATTGTTTATGTGGAAAAGCCTGTTTCAAATATTCCGGTAGAACAATCTAACAAGGTTGAAGTAAAAGATACCGGGACATTAGATACAAAATTCCTTTCAACTCTTTTTCATGAATTATTAACACCTATAAATGTTATACTTGGTTTTGTCCAAGAACTAGTTGAAAGTATTGAACATTTAACGCCGGAACAAAAGGAAGCATCTGATTTTATTAATCAGAATCGCGAAAGACTTTTAACTATAATGAATTCCGTTGTTGAGTATACTAATATTCAACAAAATAATTTTGATTTGAAACCCCAAGAAATAGGAATTACTGAAATAATTGATCAACTGCAGACAGACTATGAAATAAACTCCGGTTCAAGAGAGGTTGAATTTGGCTATGGAAAAATTTCATCTTCCTTGAGGTTCGAATCCGATAAACACAAATTCCAGAATTTTGTTTTCCAATTAGTTAAGACAATTGCTAAAATAACTAAAGAAAAAAAGATTTACTTTTCTGCTTATTCAACGGATGAAAATACATTTACAGTTTCAGTTAGGGATAATTATTCATCAATATCAAAATATTTATATGATAATCTTGTCAATATATTTTTGGAGGATGATGAATCTAATTTAAAGAATATTGGCTTATCAAGGTTTACAGCTCGTTTGTTAAGATCATATTTGTTGCTTCTAAGCGGAAAATTTGAAAAGGTTGATTCACCGGCCGATAAAATTGACTGCAGCTTCATTTTCCCGATAAAGTTCATAATGCCGTCTATTGAAAAGGAGACAGTTAGTGAAACTGTTGAGGAGAGTGAAGAAAAAGTTGAATCGATGGAACAGCCCGAATTGAAAGAAGAAACAAAGGAACCCGAGCCGGCTGTTACTGAACCGAAGATAGAAGAAAAAATTGAATTCAGTCCTGCCGAAAAAGAAATAATTGAAGAAGAAGATTTAACCGATGTCGGGTATGAACAAATTAAATCATCCGAAAAATCTTTTGATCGAATAGATTTGAAAGCCCTTAATTGTCTTTATATTGAGGATCAGGTAGATTCTCAAATTCTTTTTAAAGTTCAGATGAAAGAACTAAAAGAAATTAAATTTGCAGTTAGTTTCGAAGAAGCGCTTCCGCTTCTAGACAGCTATCATTTTGATTTTATTGTAATGGACATAAATCTTCAGGGAGATTATAACGGTTTGGATGCTCTTAAAATTATTCATAAAATGCCCGGTTATGAAAACATTCCGGTTATAGCCGTAACTGCGTACGTTCTGCCGGGTGATAAAGAAAAATTTATTGCTACCGGTTTTAATGATTTTATTTCAAAACCGATATTTCGCGGAAAGATGGTTGATTCATTAGAGAGAATCTTTTTAATGCAGTATTAACAATTGAATTTTTACCATTCTCAATAAAACTATAATTATAATTCTTAATAAATTATATTTTACAAATTATTTAATATAAAGGCTGCAAACACAGTTTCTTTTCATCTCCTAATATTTCATCGAACATATTTATTAACGAACAATATAATTTGTCATATTTAAATAAACATTCCCGAAAAAATAATAAAAATTAATTCACAAAAATCCGTTCAAAAATTATAAATTATGCTTATATTCACACTTCAAAATTATCTGAATTGCGGATATAATTTATCTATTTAGAAACACAAACAATAATAAAGTCTAAATTTTCATGAATTATTTGAGAGAATTATTGTTTCTTTCCGTTGCAATTATTTTTTGTTTACAAACAGTAGTTGCTCAAACTTTACCGGAATACAAAATGAATGAGGTAGTTGTTACTGCCGGCAGAATCCCGGTTTCGTTTTCAGACCTTACGAGAAGCGTAATTGTAATTACTCCTGAAGAAATAAAAGAAGCTCCTGTTCACAGCGTTCAGGGTCTTCTTCAGTATGCAGCCGGAGTAGATTTGGAACAAAGAGGTGTAGACGGCGTTCAAAGCGATGTGAGTATTAGGGGAGGTTCGTTTGAAGAAACTCTTGTTTTAATAGACGGTGTTAGTGTTGATGATCCTCAAACCGGGCATCATAACTTGAATCTTCCTGTCTCATTAGATGATATTCAGAGAATAGAAATTCTTAAAGGACCGGGGTCAAGTATTTTTGGGGCTAATGCCTTCAGCGGAGTTATTAATATTATAACCAAGAAGGGAAGTGATAAAACTTTGTCGCTTCAAACAAGCAGCGGACAAAACGGTTATTATGACGGATCTGTGTACGGGGCGCTGCCGATAGGATTAATCAATAATCATATTTCATTTTCCAAACAAAAATCTAACGGCTTTATGCACAATACTAATTTTGACATAACAAACTTTTCTTATGGAGCTTCCGTAAACAACAGCAGCAGCCATGTTAATTTATTTTTCGGATACAACGATAAAAAATATGGTGCGAATAGTTTTTACTCAATATTGTTTCCAAACCAATGGGAACATACAACAACAAAGTTTTTAAATATCGGTGGAGAATTTGGAAACGATGCTTTTTCCATCTCTCCAAAAATTTATTGGCGCAGAAACGATGATAATTATTTATTGGATTATACGGATCCTTCATTTTATCAAAACATCCATCAAACAAATATTTACGGTGCGGAAGTTCAAACTTCTTTTAAAACCAGTCTAGGTACAACTTCCTTAGGCGGAGAATACAATACGGACAAAATAAAAAGTACAAATCTTGGTAATCATTCGCGCAATAAAAAAGGATTCTTTGCCGAACAAAAGATTTCACCGTTAAAAGATTTTACAATTATTGCCAATGCTTTTGCGTTTAATTACTCAACTATAGGATGGAAAGTATGGCCTGGAATTAACATCGGATACAACATTGTGAAAAATATCAGAGTTTACGGTTCAATTGGTAAAGCATTCAGAATACCTACCTATACCGAGCTTTATTATTCTTCACCTGCAAGTATTGGAAATCCCAACTTGAAATATGAAGAGACACTTAATTATGAAGTCGGTATAAATATTTTTCATTCCACTTTCAATGCAAATATAAGTTTGTTTAGAAAAGAAGGAACAAACTTAATAGATTGGGTAAGAAAAGACACAAGCGAGCCATGGACTGCTCAAAATATTGCCTCATTAAATACAAACGGATTTGAAATCGGTTTTAATTTTTATCCGGCACTGGTAATAAAAGATTTTCCAATTTATAAAACCGGAATTGATTACACATATTTAAATTCAAATAAATCCATAGGTAATCTGCAATCGCAGTATCTTCTTCAATATTTAAGGAACCAGCTTATTCTGAATGTTGAAAATAATTGGTGGTTTGGAATAGAACAAAGCTGGGATGTCCGCTACGAGGACCGTGTTACTTTCCAGGATTTCTTTCTTATAGATACTCAACTATATAAGAATTTTGATCAATTTAAATTATTTATTAAAGCAACAAATCTATTAAATAATTCTTACCAGGAAGTAAGCGGTGTACCTTTACCGGGAAGATGGATAACTGCAGGAATAAAATATAAAATTGGGTGAGTAATTTAAAAATCAGATTACTTAATAATTCAAGATTATCTATAACGAAATATACAGTCTCAGCCCGGAGGCCATTTCATTTGTCTGCCGCCCAGCAAATGCATATGAAGATGATAAACCTCTTGACCGGCATTACTTCCGCAGTTAAAAACGATTCTAAATCCGTCCTCATCAATTTTCATATCTCTTGCCAATTGATTTGCAGCGTCGAAAAGTTTTCCGAGTAAGTGCGCGTGAATTTTCCCATCAATGTCGGAAACTTTCGGTATTTCTATTTTAGGAATTATTAAGATATGAACCGGCGCCTGCGGATTTATATCACGGAAAGCAAGTACATCATCGGTTTCATAAACTATATCAGCAGGAATTTCTCTATTTATAATTTTTGAAAAAATAGTACTTCCCATAATTATTCTTCCTTTTCAATACCGTACTTTTTAATTTTATTATATAAGTGGCTTCTTTGAATTTCCAGTATTTCTGCTGTCTTACTAATATTCCAGTCATTTGCATTCAACTGTTTAACAATAAATGCTCTTTCTGCTTTTTCTTTAAATTCCTGGAATGAATTGCTATTATCGATTATATCGCCTATTGAAGTTTTATCCGGCGATAATAAAAATTCAATATCTTTCTTAGTAATAACTTTATTGTCGACTAAAATAATAATTCTTTCTACAGTATTGCGCAGTTCCCGGATATTGCCGCTCCAAGGCAATCCTTGAAAATATTTAACAGCATCTTCACTGAATTCTATCATAGGCTTTTTATGCTTATTTAAAATTTCCTTGGTAAAGTGTTCAACTAAAATCGGGATGTCATCTGTACGTTCTCTCAATGGAGGAATTTGAATAGGGATTACATTTAATCTGTGATAAAGATCTTCCCTAAAATTTCCTTTTTCAATTTCTTCTTTAAGATTTTTATTGGTTGCGGCAATAATTCTTACATCAATTTCTATTTTTTTTGCGCCGCCGACTCTTTCAATTTTATTATCTTCAATTGCTCTTAAAACTTTTGCCTGCGCCTGTAAACTCATATCCCCGATCTCATCTAAAAATATTGTTCCTTTATTGGCTAATTCAAATTTACCGATTCTCTGCTGAATAGCTCCCGTAAAAGATCCTTTTTCATGTCCAAATAATTCCGATTCAATTAATTCGTTTGGAATAGCCGCACAGTTAACTTCAACAAAAGCTTTGTCGTTTCTAGAACTTTTTTTATGTATTGCTTTAGCAACAAGTTCCTTGCCCGTTCCGTTTTCACCTGTAATTAATACTCTGGTTTCAATAGGTGCAACTCTTTCAATAATTTCCAGAATGTTGTTTATTGCTTTGCTGCTGCCAAGTATAACTTCTTCATTCTCTATGGATTTTTTTATCTCTTTGTTTTCAGTTATAAGATTTGACTGTCCGACAGCATTTCTTACGCTAATTAACAGTTTGTCTCTGTCGATTGGTTTTTCAATAAAATCGAAGGCGCCAAGTTTTGTGGCTTTTATGGCATTTTCAATGCTTCCGTGTGCAGATATTATGATGACCGAAACCGAAGAATTATTTTCTCTTATCTTCTTTAATACTTCGAATCCGTTCATCTCCGGCATTTGAATATCGAGCAGCAGACATGAAAAACTGCCGTTAAACAGTTTATTAATTCCTTCAACTGCACTGGTTGAGTAATTAACTTCATAATCCTCGTATTCAAGGATCATTTTGATGCTTTCGCAAATTTCTTTTTCGTCGTCTATAATTAATATTGATTTCATAGATGATATCTTAAATAAAATAATGTCCGAATCATCATTACCTGCGAGGGAAGAATAGTTTTGTCCTTTTTTAAAATTTCACCAAAAATATTTCCCAAGTAATTTGTTTCAATATCGCGCCAGTCAATTGCATTTTGAACTTCAAAATCTTGTTCAAATACTTCCACAAAATAACCAATAAGATCACCTAAATCAAAAATGTTAGAAGAATATTCTATGAATGCACTGCCGAAGAAATGTGCCAGTTTATCTTTATCGCCGTAATTGTTTTTAGGTGTATCGAAGAAAAGTCTTCTGGGAAGATTTTTATTTTTCTTTTTAAAAATATTTTCTTCAGCTGAAGTTAAATGATATACATAATCTATACCGATTAAAGGGAGCCGGATGTGCACTTTATTATACGGAATTACGGCAAAAGTCAAATCGAAAAGTGTGTTAGAATAATTATAGTTTTCAAATTTTACTGCTCGTAAATAAATTGTATCTACCAGCGCCAAATCATCGTTAGTTTGGTGAAGATTTTCAAAGTAATCAGAGGCAATAAATGCAGAAAGGTAATTGACGGCTTTCGATAAGTTACTTTGTTGTGCGGATATTTTTTGTGATACCAGTAAAATAACTGAAATTACTAATACTGAATTTTTGATTCTGCTTGAAGGTGGAGTCGGCATAATTATATTTGAATTACTCCAACATTAAACTTTTGAAATTAATAAATGAACTTAGTGATAAAGTTAAAAGTTTTTATTATTATTCTCAAATCAGATATAAAACCTCCAAAACAAGAAATTTGAGATAAAATTATCTACAAGATTCCTATGACTACCAAAATTATGATTTTGAATTGTATTTAGACAATTTTAAAGAAATGATTTCTGCAGCTTCATATTTAAACTATAATTTGAAGATACTTCAGCAGCAGATGTTTTTGTAATATCATTTGTTGAACGTTTTTACTTTTTATTATGAACTCAAAGATAAAGGACAACAGCGTATTTGGTAATAACCTTCTTTATATATTCTGTATCTGGCATAGGTCATTACTTTTCAGGCTAATTTTATCATCTTTATTAATGGAAGTAAATTATACTCCAGTATTCCCGTGCTAAAATAGAGACAATTTGGATTGAACTGTCCGCAAGGCAAATGATTGATATTTAATTGATGTTTTAATTCTCCTATTAGCTTTTCATACTTCCTCTGCTTTGATGTATATGGATTACACTTTGTACATCGACCTCATCTTTTTTCGATCCGTAATGCCTTAACCAATTTTCCATCGCATCACTTGTTGGTAAATTTATTTACTATAAAGGTTGCATAATTACCTCCTTTTTCTTTTTTCACCCGTCTCATGATTTTTATTTTGCGAAGACAATATTTATTTAACCTATTAACTGAGGCTTTTTTATTTATCTATATCGGAAGATTTATTTTTGAACCGGTTCAATAATTGACTTTTATCATTACTATTTCCATTTTAGCTATCAAATTATTTTTAAGATTGATTATTAAAATGCTGAAAATAATTTTTAAGAAAAGTTTTTTAATTATGGAAATATTTTAAATAAAATAAAGGGCCGGATTATGTCAATAAATACATATGCAGTAAAGTCAGGAATTTTTTCACGTTTGCAAATAAAAGAGACTGTATTGATACTAGCTCTTTCAATATTAATACCGTTTTTAATTCATTTATTTCCGGCATATAACGGAGTACCGATTGGCGCCATTGTTCTAGCGATGTTTTTTGCTCCTTATATTGCAATAAGATATTTTAATTTTCATGTAGGAATAATTGCGGCACTTTTGGCGCCGATATTAAATTATTTTGTTACCGGGCATCCGGCTACCGGTCTTATCCCGTTAATGACACTTCAATTAGCATTGTTTGTTATTTCATCTAGGTTGCTAAATGAAGTAAAAGTGTTTAAATATATGAATACATTGTTTGCTTATATTATAACTATTGCAGTTTCTGCTTTGGTATTATTAATATTTCCTGGCCTTATGTCTGCTGCAACAGTAGGAAGCTATTTTGAATCTGCTTTCATCACCGGTTTCCCCGGAATACTTTTACTAGTTCTTGTAAATGTCGCCCTGGTTCAGTTTGATAAAAGGTCCAACTAAGAAAATTAAATGCTGGATTTATCGTTTAATGAAATAAGAGAGAAAGTTACAAAATTATCTCTTCCTCAATTTGATCTTATAGTTGGAATTGGCACCGGAGGCGTAGTACCTGCAAGTTTGATTGCGTATAAAACGGGAATAGAACTGCGGATTATAAAAATAAATTACAGGGATGAAAAAAATAATCCGCAGTATGATGAACCGGTTATACTTAGTAATATTGATAATAAAATATCAAATAAAAAAATACTTCTTATAGATGATGTTGCGGTAACGGGAAAAACACTTGAGACTGCAAAATCTATTCTGCAAGGGAACATAATTGAAACACTCGTTTTCAAAGGTAATGCGGATTACGTTTTGTTTCCGAAAATTAATACATGTGTAAATTGGCCCTGGAGAATCAAATGGAATGACTAATAACCTTTTTTACCCTGCCCGCAAAATAAAATATTGTTTAATACTTATAATTTTTAGTCTTGTAATTATAGTTCCTTATAATAACTTATATTCTCAACCATCAAAAAAAGATTCGGTTAAAACTTATAATCTTGGAGAGGTTGTTGTTACTGGAACAAGATATAAAAACAATGTAAATAAAATTCCTGCCAGTATAACTATTATAAATCAAAAGGAAATTAACCAGGCGAACGACATAAACATTCTGCCGGTTTTGGGCACAAAAGTGCCGGGATTGTTCATTGATTCAAAAAACATTGCTGGTAACGGCGTAGCACAAGCAGCCGGAGGAATATTAACAATTCGCGGTATCGGGGGAAATCCTAATTCAAATGTACTAGTTTTAATTGACGGGCAGCCGCAGTTTATGGGTTTGTTCGGACACCCGATTGTGGACGCACTTAATTCTTCGGATATTCAAAAAGTTGAAATTATCCGCGGAGCGAGTTCTGTTTTATACGGAACCAATGCTTTGGGCGGTGCAATAAATATTATTACAAAACAGCCTGTGTTAAATAAATTAAGTCTAAATTTCTCTTCGCAATACGGCAGTTATCAAACTTCCGGTCTTAAAGGCTCCGGCGGATACAGAAATAAATTACTCGGGTTTTTTGCCTCGGTTAATAATTTAAATACTAACGGTTTTCGTTCTGATGCAGAGGACGGATTTCATACAACTGCAGGTTATTTGAAATTATTTCTTACTCCCAAGGGCAATTTTCGTTTTACTGCCGACGGTGATTTAAGCAATTCAAAATTTTATGATCCTGGAACAATTTATAAACCGACAAAAAATAATTATTACAAATATCTTCGTTCAAGAGGTTCATTTTCAATATTAAATAATTTTGAAAGAGTAGGGGGCGGATTAAGATTTTTTTACAGCTACGGCGATCATAACTTTTTTAACGGGTGGCATTCTACCGATGAGATGAAAGGAATTACCTTTTATCAGAACGTAAAATATTATAAGAAAAATGTTTTTACATTTGGCATGGATTATAAAAATTATGGCGGAAAAGCGACTCAGCCAGGCTTGCCTGCAGTTGTAGCAAAAGGTTTGAGTGTATATCATTCCGCTAACGATGCTGCAGTATACGGATTACTAAATTATTCTTTATTAGAGCCGTTAAATTTAGTAGCCGGAATAAGGTATACAAAAAATAATTTATTCGGTCATGATATTTCGCCGGATTTCGGCCTTACGTATGCATTAAATAAAACAGCAACAATAAAAGCATCTGTCAGCAAGGCATTCCGGAGCCCTACAATAAATGAGCTTTATTTATTCCCTGTAGCAAATTCAAGTTTAAAACCTGAACATGTATGGAATTATGAAGTAAGCTACAACCGGATATTATTAAATAACTATTTGGATTTTAGTATTACCGCATTTTACGATAAAGGTGATAATTTAATTGTTGCAGCTTCTCCGTTTAACACTAACACAAATGCCGGAAAATTTATACATAAAGGCATAGAACTTTCGGGAGATTATTTTGTAACTGCTAATTTTAATTTTTCTATAAATTATTCATTTCTAAATTGCGATACGCCGACTTTATATGCACCTAAACATAGAGTAAATCTGCAGCTTAATTACAGCTCCAAAAAACTTGATGTTTATGCAAACTTACAGCAGGTATCCGGTTTGTATACAAGTCTTCAAGATTCCGATGCTGAAAATTATTTTTTACTAGACGCTAATCTTAATTATTCCGTAACCAACTTCTTTGATATTTTCGTAAAGGGCGGAAACCTCTTAAACAAAAATTACCAAATAGATTTTGGTTATCCTCTTCCCGATAGAAATGTTACGATTGGATTGAAACTGCATTATTAATATTTATATTGTTTGTTTTATGGGTGCGAAATTTTCGCCTCATACCTTTTATATGTTAGTACTCTATGTTTGTATAACCCCAACATTAAACTTTGGCATATCCGGGTTGTTGTCGGCGACTTCAATAGCCATGGAAATATATTCTCTTGTTAATGCAGGATCAATTATCTCATCAATCCATAATCTTGCTGCGGCATAATAAGGAGTGCTGCTTTCTTCATATGAGTGCGTTATTTCATCCAGCAGCTTTTTTTTATCGTCTTCGCTGAATTCCTTCCCGCTTTTTTCTACTTGTTTTAATTTAATATCAAGCAAAACACTGCTTGCCTGTGAGCCTCCCATTACCGCAATTTTCGCGTTCGGATAAGCAAATATAAATCTCGGGTCGTAAGCTTTGCCGCACATTGCATAATTACCTGCACCAAAACTATTACCCACGATAATTGTAATTTTAGGTACAACAGAATTAGCAACTGCATTAACCATTTTTGCGCCGTCTTTGATTATACCTCCATGTTCTGCTCGGCTGCCAACCATAAATCCTGTTACATCCTGTAAAAATATTAATGGGATTTTTCTTTGATTACAATTCATTATAAATCTTGAAGCTTTATCTGCACTATCGGAATAAATAACTCCTCCAACCTGCATTTCACCTGTTTCTGTTTTAGAAATGCTTCTCTGATTTGCTACAATTCCAACTGCCCATCCGTCAATTCTGGCATAAGCAGTTATAACAGTTTTACCATATCCGGCTTTGTATTCATCTATTTCAGAGTTATCTACAATTCTTGCAATTAAATCATACATATCATACGGTTTCAAAGGATCTTCCGGCAGTATTCCATAAATTTCTTTTGGTGAAAACAATGGCTGCCTGCTTTCAATTCTACTAAAACCTGCTTTCAGATTTATACCGAATTTTCCGGTTAATTTTACAATTTGAGCTAAACACTCTTCATCGTTTTTCATAATATAATCCGTAACACCGGAAATGTTGGATTGAACTTTTGCACCTCCCAAACTTTCATTGTCTATTATTTCACCGATGGCAGCCCTCACCAAATGAGCACCTGCTAAAAACACAGAGCCTTCTCCTTCAACAATTAATGCTTCGTCGCTCATAATAGGCAGGTAAGCACCGCCGGCAACGCATGGGCCCATAATAGCTGAGATCTGGGGAATACCCATAGAAGACATTACGGCATTATTTCTAAATATTCTTCCAAAATGTTCTTTATCCGGGAAAATTTCATCTTGCAGCGGGAGAAATACTCCGGCACTATCTACTAAGTAAATAATCGGTAATTTATTTTCCATTGCAATTTCCTGGGCACGCAAATTCTTTTTTGCGGTAATAGGGAACCAGGCTCCGGCTTTAACCGTAGCATCGTTTGCTACAATTACATGGAATTTATTGTTTATTTTTCCTATTCCGTAAATAGTTCCCGAAGAAGGAGCTCCGCCGTATTCATCATACATTCCGAAAGCCGCAAAAGTGCTTAATTCATAAAAATCTTTTTCGCTGTCAACAAGTTTACTAATTCGTTCGCGTGCAGTTAATTTCCCCTTTGCTTTATGTTTTTCAATTGCTTTTTTACCGCCGCCTAATTTTATCTTATCTTTTTCAGCATTTAATTTTCTAAGAATATTTTTATAATAATCTTCTCTTTGCAGATAAGTTGAATTTTCCTTTAAAGAATATCCTATTTGGGTCATATTTATATAACGAATATTTAAGAATTAAAAAAAATAAAACGTTTATTCTATCTATTCAAATTAGTCTTCTAATAATTCTCTGGCTATAACGATTCTTTGAATTTCAGATGTACCTTCGCCTATGGTTAAAAGCTTAACGTCACGATAAAATTTTTCCACGGGGTAATCTTTAATGAATCCGTAACCACCGAGTATTTGTACTGCCTCGCTAGCGGCTTTTTCCGCAATCTCACTTGCATACAATTTTGCCATCGCAGCTTCCTTTTTATTAGGCAAACCTTTATCCTTCATATTAGCAGCACGATAAGTTAATAATCTTGCCGCTTCAATGCCGGTTAGCATATCGGATAATTTAAACTGAATGGCCTGGAACTCGCTTAATTCTTTTCCGAACTGTTTTCTTTCTTTGCTGTATTTTAATGCAGAATCCAGTGCACCTTGAGCCAATCCTACGCTTAGTGAGGCAATTGAAATTCTACCGCCCTCCAGGATTTGCATTGCCTGTATGAATCCTTCACCTTCTTTGCCGATTAAATTTTTAGCGGGAACTTTACAATTGTCAAATGCAAGCTGGGTAGTATCGCAGGCTCTCATCCCAAGCTTATTTTCTTTTTTACCGGCTATAAAACCTTCCATTCCTTTTTCAAGTATAAAAGCAGAAATTCCTTTTTTACGTTTTGCTTTATCGGTTATAGCCATAACTACGGCAGTTTCTCCAACCGTACCATGCGTAATAAAATTTTTGCTGCCGTTTAATATATAATAATCACCTTTTTTCTCAGCGGTAGATTTTAAACCCGCAGCATCACTTCCGGAGGATGGTTCTGTTAAACCCCATGCGCCGATTTTTTTACCTGAAGCGAGATCCGGGAGATATTTTTCTCTCTGCTCTTCATTACCGAATCTGTATATATGATTAGTGCATAAACCGTTATGTGCTGCTACCGAAAGTGCAATCGAAGGATCAACTTTTGCGAGTTCTTCAATAATAATTGCAAATTCCTGATATCCAAGCCCGGCACCTCCGTATTTTTCAGGAATTACAATTCCAAGGAATCCTAGGTTACCAAGCTGTTTGAGAATTTCAGTAGGGAATTTTTGTGACTCATCGTATTCCATAACAATGGGCCGGATATTTTTTTCAGCAAAGTCACGAATGGTATCACGAATGATTAATTGATTTTCATTCAGTTCACATAAGAATGGGCTTTCCATAACTTCCATTGGATTTCCTTTCAATATTTTTAAAAATAATACCCGGTTTGTTGCCGGTACAATCCAAGTGCAATAAAAGATTTTTTGAATCTTAATTGCCGAAAAATTTTTATCTTAAAACATAAATTAAAGCTGATTCTTAAAATTTTCTATAATTTCTTCTGCGATGTGATATGGAGAAAGATTTCCAAGAATTATTTTTTCCAGAGAAGAGTTAAGGGAATTTTTTCCCGCTTCACTCCATAATTTTTTTCTTATATTATCCTCCACAATTTCCTTAATTCTAATTTTGGCTCTTTGTTCTCTGCCCTTTAAGAATTTACCGGTATTATTAAGAAATTCGCTGTGCCGCTTTATCTCTTCGGCTAACTCACTAATACCTTTATTTTCGATTGCAATAGTATTTACATTATTGGGTATCCATGAATTTTCATCGTGGTCTCTCATCATTAAAATTGTTTTTACTGCAGTTACAGCCTGTTGAGCACCGGGCCTGTCGCTTTTGTTAATCACAAAAAAATCTGCAATTTCCATTAATCCGGCTTTCATAGCTTGCACGGCATCTCCTGATTCGGGAACAAGTACAACTATTGTAGTATCGGACGCTTGTGCAATATCCAGTTCAGATTGACCAACACCTACGGTTTCCATTATAATATAATCATAACCGGCGACATCTAAAATATCAGCGGCATCATTTGCTTTTTTACTTAAACCGCCGAGGCTGCCTCGTGTAGCCATGCTTCTTATAAAAACTCCTTCATCCTGGCCGATTTCATTCATTCGAATTCTATCGCCCAATAAGGCTCCTCCGGTAAACGGGCTGGTTGGATCTACAGCTATAATTCCTACCTTTTTATTCCGGCTTCTGTAAAATTTTGTTAACTGATTTGTGATGGTACTTTTACCTGCACCGGGAGGTCCTGTTATTCCTATGCGATAAGCATTACCGACTCTGCCGTACACTTTTTTTAATAATTCAATCGCCATTGAATTATCAGATTCAACAATAGAAATAGAACGTGCAACGGTTCTTCTATCGTTGCTAAATATTTTTTCTATAAATGAATTTTCGAGCATAATTAATTTCCGATAATGTATCCTTCGTAAATTACTTTTGTCGCTGCATTATTCCATCTTCAATATGAAGAAGAATAGTTTGAGTGTTTTATTCATACAGGCTTTTAACCCTCACCTCCAACCCCTCTCCCATTGGGAGAGGGGAGAGACAATATTATTTTTACGAATTCAATTCATTCCTAATGGTTAATAATACTTTATTTAGATTATTTTCAATTTCATAATTTCTGAAACGCATTATTTTTATTCCTAATGAATTAAGTATTTTAGTCCTATGTTCGTCTTCCTTAAGTTTATATTGGTGAATAGCTCCATCTAGTTCTATACCTAATTTATTTTCATAGCAATAAAAATCTAAAATGAAAAACGATTCTTTACATTCTATATCGTGAAATATAGGGTGTTGTCTGCGAAATTTCTTATTTAATAATTTTTCATTTCGTATTGCTTGCCATAATATCTTTTCAGTCCTAGTTTGATTTTTTCTTAATTCTCTGCAAAATATCTTTGCTATATTCTGTAATTCTATTTTTTTATTTAAACTCATATTTGTCCCTGTATGATTCCTTCTCCCTTAGGGAGAAGGTTAGGATGAGGGTTTTATTTAGCAAAAAAATTTCAATACACACTCAGAATTAGATAATCACCTATTAAAATATTTAAAAAATTCAACCGTCTTTTGCAATCCTTCTTCCAATTTGGTAGAAGGTTTCCATCCAAATTTTTTAAATAATTTTTCAGAAGTTATTACACTGCGCATTTGTTCACCTGGTGCAGCCGGTCCATGCTTTTCATTTTGTCCGTTGCCGACAATATTATTTAACAAATTAAATATTTCATTAACATTAGTTTCTTTTGCAGTTCCGACATTATAAACGTCGTTACTTTCATCATCAAATGCTAAAAGATTTGCTTTTACAACATCACCTACATATACATAGTCCCGAGTCTGCATTCCGGTTCCGTTAATAATAGGCTGCTCTTTTTTTAATAATTTGTTTGTAAAAATTGCAACCACGCCGGCTTCGCCCGCAGAGTTTTGTCTTGGCCCGTAAATGTTTGCATAACGTAAAATACTGTAATTCAAATTATATTGTACATGGTAAAAATATAAATATTTTTCAACCGTTAGCTTGGATATTCCATAAGGTGAAAGGGGAGAAGCAGGATGCTTTTCATCCGCCGGAAAGTAATTCTGTTCGCCGTAAACAGCTCCTCCTGTAGAAGCAAACATAAATTTTTTTACCCCGGTTTTCACACAATTTTGAAGAAGATTAATTGTCCCCAGTATATTTGTATTCGCATCAAAAGCAGGATCCGCCACTGAACGTCTTACATCCATCTGGGCTGCATGATGATTTACAACATCGAACTTTTCTATCTCGAATAATTTATCCAATTCCAAATCGCAAATATCGGCTTTTATAAATTTTGCTTTCGGATTTATATTTCTCTCAAAACCGGTAAGTAAATTATCAAGTACAATTACTTCGTGTCCATTTTGTATAAATGCGTCCGTAATATGAGATGCAATAAAACCGGCGCCGCCAGTTACTAGTATTTTCAAGTATTTTTCTCCTTATATAGATTGTTTTTATAAATATATTTTTTAACTTTTTCAGGGACAAGAAAATCTATAGGCAAATTATCTGCTACTCTTTTTCTTATTTCACTTGAGCTGATTTCAATAATAGGTGTTTCAACAAATTCTACTGAGTTGTAATATTTATCTTTTCCTTTTGGTTCAATAGATGTTTCCCTTTTTAAAACTACAACTTTTGCAGTTTTTAAAATTGAATCCGGTTCTTTCCAATTTTTAAAATCAATTATGTTATCAAGACCGATAATTAATTCTATATTTTTATAAATTTCTTTCATCTTTATTAAAGTATCAATAGTATATGATATATTTCCTCTTTTTATTTCGATATCGGAACAATCAAAAAAGGGAATATCTTCTACAGAAAGCCGGACCATTTTTAACCTATGTACTGCTTCTGCCGTTTGATTATTTGTTTTAAAAGGTGAAATTAAAGCAGGGACGAAAATTATTTTATCGAGTTTACGGATTTCCCGAACCGCTTGTGCCGTTATCAAATGACCTAAATGTATCGGATCAAAAGTTCCTCCCAGAATTCCAACAGCTTTCACTTTAATAAATCCTTGTACTCTATAAATAAATTTGTAAATTTTTCATGCATAACAGGGCTGCAATATGAAAGACTTTCTTTCTTAGATAGTTCAAAATATAAATTCTTAAAGTCATCTATATTGTTTATAACCATAAAATTACCCAAAACATGAACAAAATATTCATGCTTGTTTACCATAGCCAGGAGGTTGTCATAGTTGCAATTATTCCAGTCTATATTAAAAAATAAGTCATGATTAAATGAGTTAAAACCTATAAATGCAGCTTTATTATTATTAGTTCTTCCGATAACCACTGCTTCATCGTCAATAGACAGAAGATTTAAAGCCCGCTGAATATCAGCTTGACTCATTCCTATAGAATTAGAAAATATTAATAAGTTTTTAGCGCTTTTTCCAAAGTGCTTATCGGCAAGTGTCCTAAGAATACCGGATTGATTTTCAGTATTGAAAAATATTAAATCTTTCTGCAATTCATTAAAATCGACTGGTAAAAACTCTTTATCACGTTCATCAAAGCAATAAAATATATGGTTACTATTTAAATATGAAGTTAAAATCTCCTTATGATTTAAAGTAAGAGCGGAATACAAATGACAAGAATTGTTCCTACTAAAAGATTCAAACTGAGGTACAGCATCTCTATTAAATTGAGGTGAAATAGCGATTAGGTAAATGGAGGAATACTGTTTCATAAATTTAGTTTAATGATTTTGAGCAAGTAAGTTATGAATGAAAGCCCTATAATATTCAACATCCTTTTTATAAAATTCTTTACTTGAGCCGGAAGAATTTTTTAATTCCATTTTTCTAAATGCTAAAGTAGTTGCAGCCCTAATATATAATTTCCTGATGCTTTCATCAACCCAGCCGAGCTTATTTCTTTTGCCCGAATTTAAATATTCCAAATGATCAATAGGTATTGTCCCCTCAACAGCTTCTTCCATCAATTCATTATAAATAATCTTTCTTTCATTTGAAACGGCAACCGAAAATACAATAATAAAAATTAGTACGGTAAAAATCATAAAAGCAAAACCGAGAATGGTAGTAACCTGAAAACTTACGCTGAAATTCCATGCAAAATGAATAAACATAGCAATTGACAATCCCACAACAGGAAAGATGATTTTATAAAAGAAATTTTTAAATTTTGCGTATCCTAAAAATGCTCCGAAGGTTGCAGTTGCAACACAATGCATTACACCGGAAAATAGAGTTCTTATTGTAACTATTGTAAGCCATGCGGCTGGTGTGGTTCCGAAGGCTATAAAATAAAGAAAATTTTCCGTCATTCCGAAGCCTAAACCGATTGCTCCGCCGTAAACTATACCATCGGTCATATTATCAAATTTTTTATTAGCGAATGTAATCACAAGGAACATGCCTTTTGTAATTTCTTCAACGACAGGCGCTATAAATATTGTTTCCACATGATTCAGCTGAACTTTGTCATGAATAAATAGTGAAAAGACAAAAGTGATAATACTGCTTCCGATTATAGCAAAAAATATTGCACCCAAAGCGCCCCATAAATAATTTTGCAAAACAAATCCGAACGGTTCTCTGTCGTATCTGTCGAACTTCCAGATAATGAATAAATATATCCCCATCGGTATTATGGCAGCTAAAGCAGAAGCGATATACAACATTAACTCAGTTTTTCATATTTATTAAAAAAATTTTAATCTTAATTAATGTTAAAACGAATTTCAAATTCAGTATGTAATAAAGAAAATATGGTGACTGGATTAAAATTTAAACCTTTTAATTATTCTTCCTTTATCCAGGAAATCAATTCCTTAAAAGACGGCCGTTTACCGTAGGATAGCACACCAATACGAAATATTTTTGCTGCAATAGATACGAACAAATATGTGGAAATAATCATTATAACCGATGACGTAATAATATCAATTACCGGGACATTACCAATATTGAATCTCAGTATCATAATCGACGGAATTGTAAACGGGATATAGGATAGAATTTGAACAAAAACAGATCCTTGATTTTCAATTGCAGGTATTGTGAGGACAATCGGCAAAACAAGTATGAGACTAAGATAGCTTGTGATTTGTTGTGCTTCCTGTTCAGTAGTAACAATTGAACCGATACCTACAAAAATAGATGTATAAAAAATAAATCCTAAAGCAAAGTAAATAAGTATAGCTATAATATTACTAAATACCTGCGCAGGAATTACATTTAAAACAACAAGGACTAATCCTATAAAAGTCCATATTAAAACCTGGATAATGCCGAGAGAACTCAATCCGATAACTTTACCGGTTAATAGCTCATCAGGCGAACAACTGGAAACCAGAATCTCTATTAATCTATTTGATTTTTCTTCAACTAAGCTTCTTATAAGCATACCACCGGAAGATAAAATCATCATCATCAATAAAATTATATAAATGAAAGAAGTAAAAAATAGGACTAAAAATTGAGACTTAACCCCACCGTCTTCTTTATCTATTTCCACATTTTTAATATCTACAATTGACGAAATAATTTTCATCCTTTGATGGCTCATACCTTCTTTTGATAAAGCCAAATTAATTCTAGCTTCATTAAATGCATCATCAAGTGCATTTAAATCATACGTAATATCGGAACTTTTATGTCTAAACTCGGCTTCTACCGAGTCGGTACCGCCGGAAGTTATAAGCAGATATCCTTCAATTTTTCCTGTGAGTGTGTATGCATCTGCAGTTCTGATGATTTTAGGTAATTTCTTTTCTTTTCCGGCTAAGTTGATTAATAAATATTTGGGCTGTTCATTTTGGACTTTATACTTTGCCAGAGCATTGTTTAGCGAATGAAAAAATAATCCCGATGTATCAACAATTCCTATTGCTTGTGTTGATGAATTTTGCTGGTTTGTTAAAATAGCCGGGGTAACTGCAAATGCTATTATTATAGCAGGTGTTAATATCAAGGATATTATAAAAGTTTTAGTTTTAACTTTTTCTAAAAACTCCCACTTTGCAACAATTAAAGCTTTTTTCATTAGCCCTGTTTAGCACTTTGTTTAATTACATCAATAAAAATTTTGTTTAGTGTCGGTTCTATAACTGAAAAATGCGTAACCTTAATTTTATCAACAATGTCTCTTAAAAATTCATAAGGCTGCAATTTATCTTCCAATTGAATTTCAGCATAATTGCTGTAATTATCAATATGGATTATGTAGGGCAGACTATTCAAAATTGAACCATTGCCCTGGTATTCTACTTTAACATGGTTACCGCCGAAATCCTTTTTAATCTGAGACAAGCTGCCGCTGCAAACTTCTTTTCCTTCGTTTAGTAATAGAATATCCGTACATAATTTTTCAGCTGTTTCCATTTGATGAGTGGAAAGCATAATTACTTTACCCGAGTTTACAAAACCCAAAAGCATTTCTTTAACAAGCTGCTGATTAATCGGATCAAATCCGCTAAATGGTTCATCTAAAATTAATAACCTCGGATTATGAATTACTGCCGTAATAAATTGAACTTTTTGCTGGTTGCCTTTTGATAATTCTTCGATTTTTTTTGATTTGTAATCTACAATCCCCAGTTTCCTTAACCATAAAACAGCTTCCTCTTCGGCTTTCTTCTTACTCATTTTTTTAAGTTCTGCAAAGTATAAAATAACATCTATCACTTTGCTTTTCTTATATAATCCGCGCTCTTCGGGCAAATATCCTATAATATTAAAAAATTCGTGGGTAATCGATTTATCATCAAAAAGAATTTTGCCTGATGTGGGTTTTATAATATTTAATACTGTTCTTATTGTAGTGGTTTTGCCTGCACCGTTTGGTCCTAGTAAGCCGAAAATTTTGCCAGGACTAATTTTAAATGAAATATTATCGACTGCAGTAACATCTTTGAATAATTTTGTGAGGTTTTCAACAAGAAGCATGAAAGGAAAATCCTTTATTTAATATTGTTATAGTAAAACCATGTAAATAAAAATTATTTTGTGCTTCAATATAAAAAAAACTTGATGATAAATTCTTATGTTAATACTACTTTTAAAATTATCTTTATTCGCTATTTTATAATGAAATCATATTATAATAACTAGGCAGAAAACTCATTTTTTTAAAAAATTTAAGCTATAACTAATTTGACTATCTTTAAAAGTATATCTATATTTTAGCTTGTTTTTTGCCTCTTTTTGAGAAAATGCGATGAATATTAAGATTTCAAATCTTAGTGACGGCATTCATAATTATAAATTTGATGAAGATGTAAACGGCTTAGGTTTAGATGAGCCTTTTGTAAAAAATTTACATGTAAATGTTCAGCTGAATAAATCGCATAATCAAATTATTTTAGATGCAGAACTATCTGTCGATGCTAATTTAAGTTGCGATAGGTGTAATAAAAATTTTAACTCCGTATTAACAAATTCATATAGAATGGTATATTTGTTCAATATGGAAGCGGATGACAGTCAATCGATTAATTTAACTTATTTGAATTTAGATTCGGATAAAATAAATATTGACAATGATGTTCGGGATTATGCGTTGCTGTCTATTCCTATGAAAAAGTTATGTAAGGAAGATTGCAAGGGTTTATGTCCGAAATGCGGTAAAAATTTAAACGAAGGAAGCTGTAATTGTCTGAAATCTAACATAGACGATAGATGGCTGCCTTTACAGGAATTAAAAAATAAAATAAATAATAACTAAAAAAGAAGAGAAAAATAATGCCAAATCCTAAGCGTAAATGGTCTAAAAGCAGAAGAGATAAACGAAGGACACATTATAAAGCAACAGTCCCGGCTTTGGGTACATGTTCAAACTGCGGTGAAATAAAATTAACCCATCGCGCCTGCCCTTCTTGCGGCTACTATAATGAACGTTCGATGTTTTTACCTAAAAGCTAATATATAAATTTTATCCTTTTAATGTACAATTCTGATTTTAACAAATCTAAATGCAGAATAGTTGTTGATGCTATGGGGGGTGATTTCGCCCCTCAAAATGCCGTAGTGGGTGCAATCCAAGCTGCACAAGAAAATAAAAAAATAGATTTGTACTTAGCAGGTAAAGAAGATCAAATCCTTAAAACAATATCCTCCAATAATTTAACTTTTAGTAAAGATAAAATATTAAATGCTGACGATGTTATTGAAATGAATGATTCACCTGCCAATGCACTTAAGACAAAACAGCGTTCCTCGATAGTAATTGGCGCAAAAGCTTTAAAAGATAATATCGCCGATGCGTTTGTTAGTGCCGGAAATACCGGAGCAGTTGCAGCAGCCGGGACATTATTTGTCGGTAGATTATCCGGAGTTGAAAGACCGACAATTGGAGCTACAATCCCAAATATATCCGGAATTACCACTCTTTTTGATGTCGGTGCTTTTGTGGATGCAAAACCGCAGCATTTATTAGGCTATGCAATACTTGCAAATGTATATGTAAAAGAAATTTTTGGAATTAGTAATCCGACAATAGGTTTACTTTCTGTGGGTGAAGAAAATGAAAAAGGGAATAAGCTGACAAAAGAAGCTTTTGAATTGTTGTCTAAATCCAATCTAAATTTTTATGGAAATGTTGAAGGAAGAGATATTTTGACAGGAAAGGTTAATATTGTAATTTGCGATGGTTTTGTCGGAAATATCCTTTTAAAATTTGGTGAATCATTCGTAAAGATTATGAGACCATTGTTAAAGAAAACAGCTGATGAAAGCCTTTTTAATAAAATAAAAATTGCTATCTCGAGAAATGCCATTAGAAAAACTTTCAAAGTATTTGATCCGAACGAATACGGAGGAATTCCGCTGCTTGGCGTTAAGGGAATTATTATCATAGGGCATGGATCAGCTTCAATATTAGGAATTAAAAATATGGTATTAAGGGCAAACGAGATGTATGAAAAAAATCTCGTGTCTAAGTTAGAAATATCTATAAGCCAGTATTCAAAAATTAATTAGGATTGTAATGAAAGATAAAAGGTACAACGCAATTATTACGGGGGTTGGAATGTATGTCCCTGATAAGATATATGATAATGAATATTTTGAAAAAATAGTTGATACCAGCGATGAATGGATAAGGACAAGGACAGGAATCCGGGAAAGAAGAATACTTGAAGAAGGCGGCACAAGTGTTTTAGCCACAAAAGCTGCTGAAGATTTATTAAAATCTAAAAATATGTCGGCTGAAGAAATCGACTGTATTATTGTAGCTACCGTTACCCCTGATATGTTTTTCCCTGCAACTGCTTGTCTGGTTCAGGAAAATTTAGGTGCTAAAAATGCATGGGGATTTGATCTCTCCGCCGCATGTTCAGGCTTCCTATTTGCTTTTCAAACCGGATGTTCTTTCGTTGAAAGCGGCAGATATAATAAAGTGATGGTAATCGGTGCTGATAAAATGAGTTCAATAGTTGACTATAAAGATAGAAACAACTGTATTTTATTCGGAGATGCAGGTGCTGCAGTTTTAATAGAACCTTCCGAAGATAAAAACTTCGGCTTAAAGGATTCCTTGCTGCACTGCGACGGCTCGGGCAAGGATGCGCTGCATATGAAGGGAGGGGGAAGTCTTAATCCTCCGACACATGAAACTGTTGATAATAATATGCATGTCCTTTTCCAGGACGGCAAAGCGGTATTCAAAGTTGCAGTTAAAGGGATGGCGGATATTTCCTACGAAGTGATGAAGAAAAATAATTTAACTTCCGATGATATTGCCTACTTGGTACCTCATCAAGCAAATTTAAGAATAATAGATGCTACAGCTGAACGAATGGGGATAGATCGAAGTAAAGTTATGATAAATATTGATAAATACGGTAATACAACAGCGGCAACAATTCCTTTATGTTTGGTTGAATATTATAGGGATGGAAGACTAAAAAAAGGAGACAAAATTATTTTAGCCGCATTTGGTGCCGGGTACACATGGGGTGCGATCTATGTTGTTTGGAGCATGGAATAATTAGAAATATTTATAACAAAGAAATAATGTAATGTCTAAAAAAGCTTTTTTATTTCCAGGTCAAGGCTCTCAATATGTAGGAATGGCTAAAGATTTGTTTGACAATTCTATAGAAGCCAAAGAAATGATTAAAACCGCTGATGAAGCATTGGGAATTAATCTTTCTTATATTTTATTTAATGGTCCGGAAGAGCAATTAAGGCAAACAGAATTTACACAACCCGGAATTTTTTTACACAGTATAATTCTGGCAAGTATTATCAGAACTCTTCAGCCGGATGCTGCGGCAGGTCATTCTTTGGGTGAATATTCGGCTTTGGTAGCTGCCGGTTCAATTCAGTTTTATAACGCCGTAAAATTGGTTAGAGCCAGAGGAAAAGCAATGCAGCAGGCCGGTATTGATAATCCCGGTACAATGGCTGCTGTTGTAGGCTTAGATCCGGATAAAGTAGAAGAAAGTTGTAACGAAGCTTCTTCAGTTGGAATAGTTCAATGTGCAAATTTTAATTCACCTGGCCAAATTGTAATTTCCGGTTCGGTAAACGGTGTAAAAAAGGCTATGGAAATTTGTAAATCCAAAGGTGCAAAATTAGTAAAAGAATTAACTGTAAGCGGAGCTTTTCATTCTCCTTTAATGAACTCGGCAAAAGAAGAATTATTAAAAGAGTTGAATAATACCGACATTTATGATGCAAGATTTCCGGTATATGCAAATGTAACAGCTGAAGCTGTAACTAATAAGGAAGAAATAAAAAAATTATTGTATGAACAGGTTACTTCTCCTGTTAAATGGGAACAAACAATAAAAAAATTAGCGGGTGACGGAGTTACTGAATTTTATGAAATTGGCCCCGGGAAAGTACTTCAGGGTTTAGTAAAAAGAATAACACCGGATATCAAATGTATTAATATCGATAAATACAGTGATGTGGAGAAATATTTATAATGGAGCAAAAATTTACCAAGGAAATTAATGGAATTAAAATAGACCCAAAAATATTTACATTCGGCTTTAGCTGTAAATGCAACGGCGAATGCTGTTATTATGGAGTTTATACCGATTTAAAAGAACATGATTTGATTTTATCGATTAAAGATGAAGTAATCTCTTTAATGGATGAAAGTCAAACTAAAGATATTAGTAAATGGTTTGAACCGCCTGAAGAAGATGAGGATTTTGAATCCGGTGTAGCGGTTGGAACTGAATTGTTTAATGACAAATGTGTATTTTTAGATAAAAATGGCTTATGCACTCTTCAGAAGTTAGCCAATAAGGAAGGCGTTCACAAATGGAAATATAAACCGATATATTGTGTCTTATTTCCATTTACAATATATGAAGGTGCATTAACTATTGATGATGATCATATAAATAGATTAAAAACCTGCAATAAATTTCCATCAATGCATACTACAATATTTGAAGCGTGCAAAGAAGAATTAAGATACTTTTTAGGTGAAGAAGGTTTTGCTGAGTTGGAAGAATATAGAGACGAGTTCTTAAATAAAATAAAATTAGGAGAGACAATAAATGTCAAAGAATAAAAGAGCGATTGTTACCGGCGGTTCGCGCGGAATAGGTCGTGCAATTGTTAAGGAATTGGCATCCGAAATTTGCAGCGGTATACTTTTTTCGGATATTGCTTTTGTTAATGATGATGTTGAGGGATGTGCCGAGGAACTTGAGAAAGAAATCGGTTTAAGCGATGTAAAAATTTACGGCTTCAAAGCCGATGCAACTTCCTTTGAACAAGCGCAAGCAACTATTGATGAAGCAATTAAAAAATTAGGCGGTGTGGATATTCTTATTAATAATGCCGGAATTACTCGCGATAACCTTTTACTTAGAATGAGTGAAAAAGATTTTGACGATGTAATCTCAACTAATCTTAAAAGTGTATTCAATTATACAAAAGCAGTTATAAAACCCATGATTCAGCAGCGGTACGGTAAGATTGTAAATATAACTTCCGTTGTAGGTTTAATTGGAAATGCAGGGCAAGCAAACTACTCGGCATCTAAAGCCGGTGTAATAGGATTTACAAAATCTATGGCAAGGGAGCTTGCTTCAAGAAATGTAAATGTAAATGCAGTGGCTCCAGGATTTATTGAAACTCATATGACTGCAAAGCTGGATGAAAAACAAAGAGAACAGCTTTTAAGTACTGTGCCGATGCATAGAATGGGTAAACCTGAAGACATTGCAAAAGTTATCAGCTTTTTATGCAGCCCGCGTGCAGATTATGTTACCGGACAGGTAATTGCCATAGACGGCGGGATGACGATGTAATTCATTTATTTACAGAAACTATCGATTATGTTCGTTTATAATTAAAAAATATTTTGTACATTTAACTATATAAAAACAAAAATAGGAGAAATAATATGGACGTTGAAGCCAAAGTTAAAGAAATCATTATCGACAAATTAGGTGTCGAAGAATCTCAAATTACACCTGAAGCATCATTTACAAATGATTTGGGTGCCGATTCTCTGGACATTGTTGAACTTGTCATGGGCTTCGAAAGTGCATTTCAGATTTCTATTCCCGATGAAGATGCCGAAAAAATAGGTACGGTGGGGGACGCTGTTAAATATTTAAAAGAAAAGTTAGCATAAGTAAATGAAGTCGGGAAAATTTTTTTTCTCGACTTGATATTTCAAGCTGACTACATTGCCTCTTATGTTATCCGCTTGATCTATATTTATTTATATTTCATGGAGTGAAATATGAAAAAGAGGAGAGTAGTAGTTACCGGACTCGGTGCTGTTAGCCCTATTGGTAATAACGTTCATGAGTTATGGAACGGCTTACTTGAAGGGAAAAACGGTATTGATTTAATTACAAAATTTGATGCTTCGAATTTCGATACGAAATTTGCTGCTGAAGTAAAAAATTTTGATGCGGAAAAATATCTGGATAAAAAATCAATTAAAAGAATGGATCCTTTTACCCAGTATGCATTGGTAACTGCTGAAATGGCTCTTGAAGATGCAAAACTAAATTTTGATAAAGTTGACAAAGACCGGTTCGGCGTTATTTTTGGCAGCGGTATCGGGGGAATGATTACTAATCAGCAGCAGCATTTCAATTATTACGAGACGAAAAATCCCCGTCAAATAAGTCCATATTTCGTTACAATGATGATTTCAGATATTGCAGCGGGACAAATCTCCATTAAATATGGATTGAAAGGACCTAATTATGCTACTACCTCTGCATGTGCAACTTCTTCACATGCTATTGCCGATGCATTTATTTTAATCCAGAGAGGAAGTGCCGATCTTATGATCAGCGGCGGATCCGAAGCTGCCATTACTGAAATGGCTATCGGCGGCTTTAATGCGATGAAGGCTCTTTCCAGATGGAACGACAGGTATAAAGAGGCCTCACGTCCTTTCGATAAAGATCGTAATGGGTTTGTAATGGGCGAAGGAGCAGGAACTATTATATTGGAGGAATATGAACACGCTGTTAATAGAGGTGCTAATATTTATTGTGAAATGGCAGGCATAGGTTTAACTGCGGATGCATACCATATTACCGCACCTGCACCGGGAGGTGAAGGAGCCGTACGTTCTATGAAAGAAGCAATCAGAGATGCTGAAATATCTGTAAACGATATTGATTATATTAATGCTCACGGAACATCAACTCCTTATAATGATATTAATGAAACTAATGCGATTAAAACTGTCTTCAAAGATCATGCATATAAAATGGTAATCAGTTCCACTAAATCAATGACCGGGCATTTACTTGGAGCAGCAGGTGGTATTGAATCGATAGCTACTATTTTGAGTATAAAGAATGATGTTGCTCCACCAACAATTAATTTAACTAATCCTGATCCGGAGTGCGATCTAAATTACAGCCCTCTTAAATCTACAAAGAAGACTATCCGTTATGCTATAAACAATACATTTGGTTTCGGCGGACATAATGCATCTATTTTGTTTAAAAAATTTGAGGATTAGTCTTGGGTAAGTTGTTATCTTGGCTTCTTGAAAAACTAAAACAGAGGGAAGAAAAAAATACTTCTAAATATATTTCGAAGCTGTTAACTCCTCAGAAATTTGGCGAGCTTGAAGAACTAATTGGATTCAACATTAAAAATCGGTCTTATTTTATCCAGGCTTTAATGCATCGTTCCTTCCTTGAACAAAATACTGAATTTAAAGTATCAAATGAAAGACTTGAATTCTTAGGAGATTCTGTACTTAGTCTTACGGTAGCAGAATATTTATTTGAAATGTTTCCGGAAAAGGATGAAGGATTCTTAACTAAAGTTCGAGCAAAATTGGTCAATAGGATCGCATTAGCCGATGCCGCTGAAGAAATTAATCTATTGGATTTTTTATTGGTAAGCAAGAATTTGTCTAACAACTTTAAGAACGGTTCCAGAACCGTAATCGCTGATGCACTGGAGGCTTTGATAGGCGCTATTTATCTGGATAACGGTCTTACTGCAGCAAAAGAATTTATAGAAAAAGTAATAATAGATCCGAACTCCAAAGATGGAGAATATTTGATTGATGAGAATTTCAAAAGCCAGCTTTTAGAATATGCACAAGGTAATCATATGGATAATCCGATTTATACGGTTGTAAAGGAAGAAGGACCGCAGCATAATCGAATTTTTACAATTAAGGTTTCCATACATGATGTTGAATATGGCAGAGGAAAAGGAAGAAATAAAAAGTCCGCCGAACAAAGTGCAGCTCATGCAGCTCTTCAAAAGATTTTAAATGAAGAAAGCGAACAGCATTTGTAAATTTTAACAAGCATTATCTCCCGCAAAATATTTCACTGTCTCGTCATTTATAATTCAACTTTTTCAATTTTTATTATTTTATTGTCTATTCCATTGTGAGAGGCATTTTTTAGTAATCATACTTTAGTTATTTTTAATTATTAGATTTTTTAAATATTATTTCCAGTGAGTAAAAATTATATGAAGATACTAAACCACCCGGATCAATTTCTGAACAGGCATATCGGTCCAAATAAAGAAGAAATTACAGAAATGCTTCAAGTTGTTGGGGCTAATTCTTTAGAAGAATTAATAAAAGTAACAATTCCATCTAAAATAAAATTAAAAAGCGAATTAAAATTAGAAGAAGCTTTAAGTGAATATAAATTTATAGAAAAGTTAAAAAGCATTGCTAGAAAAAATAAAATTTTCAAATCATATATCGGAATGGGTTATTATCCTACTATATTACCAACGGTTATTCAGCGAAATATTCTGGAAAATCCCGGCTGGTATACACAATATACGCCTTATCAAGCCGAAATATCTCAAGGGAGATTGGAAGCGCTTATCAATTTTCAAACAATGGTTATAGACTTGACGGGAATGCCAATTGCAAATGCATCCTTACTTGATGAAGGCACTGCCGCAGCAGAAGCTATGTCTATGCTGTATTCGCTAAGAAAAACTGAAAAAGAAAGCGCAAATGTTTTTTTTGTTTCCAAGGAATGTTTTCCCCAAACAATTGAAGTTTTAAAAACACGTGCAAATCCTTTGGGAATTGATCTTTTAATAGGAGACCATAAAACCCTTGAATTGAATGATAAAATATTCGGATTATTGCTCCAATATCCGGCCGAATCGGGAGAAATTTATGATTACAGAAGTTTAATTGATAATGCGCATCAAAACGATATTCATGTAGTTGTAGCTGCTGATTTATTAAGCTTAACATTATTAACTCCGCCCGGCGAATTCGGCGCAGATGTGGTTGTTGGAAGTACCCAAAGATTTGGTATTCCAATGGGTTACGGGGGACCACATGCCGCCTATTATGCAACCAAAGATGAATTTAAAAGACACATACCGGGAAGAATCATTGGGATTTCTATTGATTCGAATGGAAATCCTGCCTATAGAATGGCCCTTCAAACTAGAGAACAGCATATTAGACGTGAAAAAGCAACTAGTAATATATGTACCTCACAAGTTCTTTTAGCAATTATAGCAGGCATGTATGCAGTTTATCACGGACCTGAGAACTTAAAGGGAATAGCTGAACGAATTCATTTACTGGCAAAACTTTTAGATAATGAATTAAGTTTGCTGGGTTATAAACAGTTAAATAAAAATTATTTCGATACATTAAAATTATCTTTTGACGAGTCAACAAAAGGAAATTTGAATAAGATTAAAGAAGCGGCAATTAAAAAAGAAATTAATTTCAGATATTTTGAAGAAAACTTTATCGGCATATCTATAAATGAAACAACTGATTATGGTGATATTGTAGAAATACTGTCGATCTTTTCAGATGCTGCAAACAAAAAATTAGACTATTCTGAAATTCAAAAAACAGCAGAGCAAATAAAAATAGATTATCCGGAAAATTTATTAAGAAGAAGTTCTTATCTGCAGCACCCTGTTTTCAACTCCCATCATTCTGAAACTGAAATGTTGAGGTATTTAAAAAGTTTGGAAAACAAAGACCTGTCTTTAACCCACTCTATGATACCTTTAGGTTCTTGTACCATGAAATTAAATGCAACAACCGAAATGTTTGGGATCAGCTGGCCGGAGTTTAGTAAACTTCATCCGTTTGCTCCGTTAAATCAAGCTGAAGGTTATGCTGAATTATTTAATGAACTCGAAAAAGATCTGCGGGAAATAACCGGATTTGCAGCTATTTCTCTTCAGCCTAATTCAGGTGCTCAGGGAGAATATTCCGGATTAATGGTAATAAGAGAATATCATAAAAGCAGAAATGAAAATCATAGGAATATTGTACTTATTCCATCATCAGCTCATGGAACTAATCCGGCAAGTGCAGTAATGGCAGGAATGAATGTAATAGTTGTAAATTGCGATAATAACGGTAATGTCGATTTGAACGATCTAAAGAAAAAGGCGGAGTTAAATAAGAAAAATCTTGCCGCTCTAATGATAACCTATCCTTCAACGCATGGTGTTTTCGAAGAAGAGATAAAAGAAATTTGTGAAGTAATTCATGCAAACGGCGGACAAGTTTATATGGATGGGGCTAATTTGAATGCTCAGGTAGGACTGACAAATCCTGCCGAAATCGGTGCGGATGTTTGTCATCTTAATCTTCATAAAACATTTTGTATACCTCATGGAGGAGGCGGACCGGGCATGGGACCGATAGGCGTTGCTTCACATTTAACTGAATTTTTACCCGGCCACATATTGGTAAATCTAAATCATAAAAAAGGAATAACTGCAGTTGCATCTGCTCCGTGGGGAAGTGCCAACATATTAGTTATATCCTATGCATATATTAAATTGATGGGAAGCGAAGGTCTAAAAAATGCTTCAATAATTTCTATATTGAATGCGAATTATATAAAATCAAAATTAGAACCTTATTATAAAGTACTTTATACAGGAAAAAATAAAAGAGTAGCTCACGAATTGATTTTTGATATGAGGGACTTTAAAACTTCCGCTCAAATAGAGGTTGAAGATATTGCAAAAAGATTAATGGATTACGGTTTTCATGCTCCGACTGTTTCATTCCCTGTTCCCGGTACTTTGATGGTTGAGCCGACGGAAAGTGAATCTAAAATAGAGCTTGATCGATTTTGCGATGCATTAATTTCAATTCGTGAAGAGATTAAGGAAATTGAAACCGGCAGCGCTGATACGAAAGATAATGTATTAAAAAATTCTCCGCATACAGCGCAATCGGTTATATCCGATAGCTGGAAACATGTTTATTCGCGCGAGAAAGCTGCTTATCCCGCCAAATGTACCCGAACGAATAAGTTTTGGCCGGCTGTAGGAAGAATAAACAATGCATATGGAGATCGTAACTTAGTGTGCAGTTGTAATCCTATAACAGATTACATCCAAGAATCGGTTTAGTAATTAAAATTATTGAGGCAGATAAAATTATTTTTAAGATTTTTTCTGCCTTTTGTTTATTTCAAAATTTAAATCCCTGGGAGAAATTCTCTGTTTAGTTCTATATACAATCTTTTCATTTCAATATTATTCATATTTTGTATTACAGTAAATTTATTTGCACAAGAAAGTGATTCGCTTTCTTATTCAGGCAGCAGTCCGGTTAGAATTGATTCAATTGAAGTTACCGGAAATAAAATTACAAAAGAGGATGTAATTCTTAGAGAGCTTACTTTTAGCATCGGTGATACTGTTACAAAAAGCATATTAAATTATAATAAGAATAGAATTTATAGTTTAAACCTATTCACTAAAGTAGAATTAAAAGTAAAAAGACTTTATTCCAAAAACATTTTAATTATTTCCGTAGAAGAAAGCTGGTATATTTACCCCATACCGTTTATTGAATTACAAGACAGGGATTTAACAAAAATATCATATGGTTTGGATTTCTTGCTGCGCAACTTTCGCGGAGAAAATGAATCAATAAGAATTAGAGCCGGTTTCGGATATGATCCGACCATTCTTCTTTATTACGAACATCCCTATTTGTTTAGAAAACAAAATATTTATTTCAGCGGAGAAGTCTTTTATCAGAATGCACTAAATAAGAGTAATATTGCTGAACACATTTATGGCGGCGATTTTAAACAAAAGTTTATCGGGGGATATTTAGATTTTGGAAATAGATTTAATATTTATAATAAAATCGATTTGCAATTAGGTTATTATTATATAGAAACTCCGCAATATTTTCCGGGTATCTCTGCTTCGGGTCATAGAATTGATCATCAGTTTACAATTGGATTAAGTTATGCTTATGACACCAGAGATTTAGCACAATTCCCGAGTATAGGTACTTATGCATTTTCAATGATTCAATTTAAAGGTTTAGGGATTGACGGTATAAATTATCAAGTAATTAATTTTGATTTAAGAGAATACTTTAAAATATTAAAAGAGCTTAGGATTAAAGGGAGAATTACAAGCAGGCTTACTTACGGTAAACTTGTTCCGTATTATGATTACTCATTTATCGGCTATCAGGAAAGAATTAGAGGACATTATAATCAAATAGAAGAAGGAAACGATTATTATATAGGATCGGTGGAATTAAACTATCCTGTTATTAAAGATATGAATGTTAATTTGAATTTCGTGCCGATTATTCCGAATTCACTATTATCGTATCGCTTCGCATTTTACCTGGAATTATTTATGGATTCTGGTACTGCATTGATGAAAAACCAGCGATTAGATTTTAATAATTTTAAATCCGGTTATGGCGGCGGATTAATTTTTCTTATCTTGCCGTATAATATTTTAAGAATTGAATATGCTTTGGGGCAGCAAAAACATTCGGAATGGATCTTAGGTCTTGGATTATCTTTCTAACATTGAATTGTATTACACTCCACCTTCGTTTCGCGATGGAAACAATATTAAAATTGAAGGGGAAGAGTGTAGTCATATCGCAAAAGTAATGCGGCATTCTGTTAATGATTTAATACATATTACCGATGGTATAGGACATATTTTTGAGTGTAAAATTGAAAATATATTAAAAGATCATTTAGATTTAGCAATTGAAAAAGTTCATGAATACGAAAACAAATTTCATAATATAACCTTTTGCATCCCTAAATTAAAAAATCCGGAACGATTCGAATTTGCTTTAGAAAAATCTACTGAACTCGGAATAACTAATTTTATTATATTTGAATCTATTAGGACAATATCAAAGGCAAATAAAATTGAAAGATGGAATAAAATTTTACTCTCTGCAATGAAACAGTCATTAAGGAGCTATTTACCCCAAATCTCATTATTAAGCTCTTTTAGCGATCTGATTGCCGCCGAGGGAGAAAAAATCATTTTTGAACAGAATACCGAGGCCGTTTTTAAAAGTGAATTGATAAATCCTTCAAAAAAATATTTATTTATTTTTGGTCCGGAGGGCGGACTATCGGAAGATGAAATTAAAATTATTAATAAAGATAACGTATACAAATTAGCCGGGAATCGTTTAAGAACGGAAACTGCAGTTTTAAAATGTGCTTCAATCTTAACTATAATATAATGTAAAAATTATTCTCCGTTTATTGTAATTTTATTCTGTTGTGATGCAATGTCCTTTAAATAATGTACAATTAATTTATGATTTATAAAATTTTCATAATCATTATTTTCTCGCTCTATTTTGTTGCATGCAGCAGCGTACCCCGATTTACCAATAATAATGATAATAGCAAAAGAGGGAATGAAAGAATTAAGGAATCGGAAAATGAAAATTCAAATTCTTCATTAAAAACATATTACGGCATGGCATCTTATTATGCAGAAAAATACAATGGTATTCGTACTGCAAGCGGTGAGATTTATAATATGAATGCTTTAACTGCTGCAAGTAACGACTTGCCGTTTGGTACAATTGTTAGAGTAACAAATTTAAATAATCAAAAGAGTGCTGTTTTAAGAATTAATGATAGAGGACCATTTGCAAAAAACAGAATTATTGATGTTTCCAAAAAGGCAGCAGAAAATTTGGATATGATTTTGCCTGGTACAGCTAAGGTAAAAATAGAGGTCTTAAAGTGGGGCAAATAAGTGTTTAATGAGCAGTGAAATTTAATTTTGCAGATTATAATAATTTCTGATAATTAAGAATAGTTATGCTTTGTAGATCGTAATAAATTAATAACCAGTAAAATAACAGCAATAATAAGGACTACATGTATTAGTCCCCCTAAAGATATTTTTAATATAACTCCTACAAGCCACAATAAAAACAACAAAGAAATAACCACCCAAAGCATTCCCGTTCCTTCTGAAAATAATTTCTTATTGAAAAATAGAATAATTTAGATATCTTTTAGTGAATATTATCACACAATACGATTAATTGAATTAATTTTGAGTGTATAATTATTGTCCTCGATAATAAGTTTTTGATTTTAAAAAAGATCAAAACACCTTTGATACTTTTAATTAAACCTTGAAGATATGGCGGCGAAAGACTTTATAAGGGTAATTTATAATTAACTGATTTTGGTTTGTTAAATTTTGTTGAATTATTAAAAAGTTCGTACAGAAATAGACTTAAAACAGGTATGTATTCCAAGACAAGTACCCATGTATATTCCTGCCATGTTCCATGTAATTGATAGTGCAAAACTGTAAATGAAGTTAAACTTATCAAGCCGGCAAAAAGTATTCCGCTCCATCTGGTAATAAAAGGTAAAAGAATTACAAGCCAGCAGACATACCACGGATGAACAATCGGAGAGAATATCAAAAGAAGAAATATTGATAGATAAATTTTATCAACAAGTTTTTTCTTGCTAAATATTACCTGCAAATAAGCTGCTGTTAAGAGAATTCCGCAAATTATCCTTGTGGTTTGATTATTATGAATAAATGAATCGAGAATATCAAAGATAATACCGTTAAAAGTCCAGTTTTCCGTAAAAGTTATTAGAGATTGAAATGGGGCTCCGGTAAATATATATGGAAGATACAGTAAAAAGCATATGGAAAGAGGAATGAATATAGTTTTTAATTTTTCAGTTAGATTATTCACATTTAGAAAAAAAATAGGGACAAGCAATATGCCTACAGGTTTAATACAAATCGATAATCCGAGAAAAATATAGCTTAAAATATTTTTTTTATCCAGATAAAAGTAAATTGCGAAAACTATCAAAGTTAATCCGAAACCGTCAACATGAGCATCTATGAGAAATTGAAAGATGGGCAACGGGCATAAAATATATATCAAAATATTTTTTTGCGGTAGTTTCAATTTTCTCAGAATTAAATAAATGCCATAAATTGTCAGAATATCGAAAATGAATAAAAATAACTTTAATCCTAAAAGATTTTCTCCGCTTATTAAATAACTTAAGTAAAATAAATTCTCTCCTAATGGCGGGTAAATTGTTTTCATTGCCGGATAATTAACCTTTCTAGGCAAGTCTAATGTATGCAGGTTGATTAATGCTTTATCAGATGGAGCATACTTATAAGGATTAATTCCATAAGCTTGCACTTTACCGTCCCAGATATACCGGTAATAATCATCTGAACCTACCGGATGCATAAATAAAAGAGCAATCTTTAATACTATACTTAAACCTATTATCCGGATTATATATTTGGTGGGAATATTATATTTTATTATTAGACTAAACAGAAGAATAAAGATTAAAGATGTGGCAATAAATACTATAGTATAGGTAATAATAATTTTTATTTTAAGTATTGCAAAAAGTAAAAAAAGAATAAAAATAGTAGCTGATGATATTATAAAAATGAATTTTTGAACTTTTTGCATCAGACTAGGTCCGAATGTTAAAATTATAATAATTAAAGGCTATATATTACCGAAAACTATTAGGATTATCCTAAATCACTTTTTTTTAGTGAATGATTTTTAGCATAATAAATTAATAGTAAAATTTACAGATTGATAGTTAATTTTAATATAAATACAAAAAATTATAAAATATTATAATAAGTTCTGAGTAATAGTAATTGATTTTTTAATACTAAAATTACATAGATGAAATTATTGAAAAAAAATAATAATTGCGAAAATTATTCGCATTATTTCTGCTTTTCATCCTTGGAATAATATTTACCAAATAGCTCTAATCTTAAATAAGTGTTGATTAAAATTCTATCTTGTAAAATATTTTAAAAAATGAAAATTAGATTTTTTATAAAATAAGATGATCTTTAATAATCTTGCCTTTAATAACGGATATTTTTACCTGACTATTTATTATACCAGGCAATACATTGAAATAACCAGGTATACAAAATAAAGTATTTTTTTAATAATGTTATAAATATAAAGGAATTGCTCGTTTATTTTATTTGGCATGATTTTATATAATCTTTAAATTGAAAAATTAGGTAATCAACTAATTGCCACACTTAATGAATGCGGTAAACACGTTTTGATATAATAAATTAAGAAGAAAGGAAAACTATGAAAAATCTTGGTAAGGTATTTTTAACGTTTATTCTTTTAACCGGCCTTTCGGTATTTGTAAAAGCTCAGCCGGCTAGTCCTACAAATTTGACTGCAACGCAGAGTAAATGGGATGAATATATGTCAGTCAAACTTAATTGGCAGCCAAATATCTACAGGGACATGGACTATTATTTTAATGTATATAGAAAAACAGGAGGGATTTCGGATACAGGTACTTTTGTAAAAATGTATACACATATTCACATGAATTTCTGGTTTGATAAATATGTTCAAAGAGGTGAAACATATTCATACTACGTTACGGCAGAAAATGATTCCGGTGAAAGTACTCCTTCCGATACTGCTGTTGTATCAATAGACTCATCTCTAGTAAAAGGCGTCATTTCAGGTACCGTAATGGATAATTCTACTAATGCAGCCATTGTTAATGCAAAGGTCGCTTTTATTCCGGTGTTCGGGTGGGATTTAACCTTTGTAAAAACGGATAGTATGGGCAATTTTAGTGCAAATCTTTTACCCGGTACTTATTTAATTTACTCTAATGCATCAGGATATTACCCGGAATTTTATAATAATGTTAGAAACATTTTTCATGCAACAAAAGTTCAATTGAATTCGGGGGATAGTCTTTCATTTGCCATCACTTTACAAAAAAAGATTGTGCCGGTACAACACATGTTATCCGGAACTGTTACAGATACGGCAGGAAATCCATTAAAAGCATGGATTGAGGTTTATAATGTGGCATTTAATACCTATCACTGGAGATATCATCATGGGGTAACAGACAGCGCAGGACATTATTCGGTTAATGTTAGAGCCGGAGATACGGTCGTTGTTTTTGCACATCCGTTTAATCATAATTATATTCCACAATTTTATAATGACAAAAGTAACTTCATGGACGCAGATAGAATCGCAATTTCATCGGATACTAGTGGAATAAATTTTATGCTGAATCATAAGCCTGTTTATAATAACGGAATAAGCGGTGTTGTAAAGAATGACAGCAGTATGGGAGTTAATGCATTAATCTTTGCAATTCGGTTAAATGATAGACATGATGGTCATAAGAGATATTCTGCGGTTACCGATTCTTTAGGTAATTATTCGTTTACACATATGTATCCCGGCAGTTATATTTTATTGGCAGTTCCTGAAAGAAATTATGAACCCACATTCTTTAGATACGACGGAACACAGACTTTAAGATGGAAAGATGCCGATTCTGTTGTTGTAAATTCATCGGGGATTGTTTCAGGAATTAATTTTACGGTTGCAGCTGATACGGATTCCGGAGCTGATATGGTTAGCGGTACTATTCGTGATAATTCGGGAAATCCGGTTTGCGGAGCTTTTGTTTTTGCTGTAGATAATAACCAGCAAATATCAGCTTATGGTATTTCCGACGCAAATGGAAATTATACTATAGCCGGTCTTGTTCCTGGAAGTTATAGTATCGGTACGGATAAATATGGATATACATCAGACCAAACAAGTAATGTTTCTTTAGACTATAACGGTAATTATACAAGCAGTGCTTCATTTACTTTATCGCCGGTTGATGTAACTTCTATTAATACGGCGGGCACAACTGTTACAAATTATCAATTGTATCAAAATTACCCGAATCCGTTTAATCCTACTACTGTAATTAAGTTCAGCGTTCCTGTTGCCAGCCGAGTATCTTTGAAGGTTTATAATGTTCTAGGAAGCGAAGTTGCAACTTTGGTCAACGGTGAAAAACCTGAAGGTAATTATAGCGTGACATTTAACGGAAGCAATTTAGCCAGCGGAATATATTTCTATCAATTAAAAGCTGGTAATTTTATTCAGACAAAGAAACTAGTTCTGATGAAGTAATTATTGTAAAGAAACTAAGATAAATTAGAGCCGTCAAGTTTGGCGGCTCTTTTTATTAAATGAAAAACTTAATTCTTATTTTGTATAAATATTCTTTCTAATTTAGATATTACTCACCGTAAAGTTATTTTCATATCTATATAAACTTAAATTTTTATTAAATTTCACTTCTATTTTTAATTTATAAATTGAAATTAAGGAAAATAAAATGATAGTTATCCTGCGACCTGATGTGGATGAAAATTCAAGTGAGTTCAAAAAGACCTGGGAATATTTAAATGAATTAGAAAATATTAGAATTCAAAAACATATTGTTGAAGGTAAATTTCAACGGTTAACTGAAATTTATCTATTTGGAGATACCGCAGCTTTGAATAAAGAAGCTATAGAATCCCTTCCAGGCGTTGAAAGAGTTGTAAGGGTATCTCAAGAGTATAGAATTATGGGCAGGCATAAAGACAGTAAAAGAACTATAGGTTTTGACTATAATGGTGTCCGTTTTGATCAAGACAGTTTAAATATTTTTGCCGGATTATGTGCAGTGGACAATAAAGTACATGTTGAGCAAATGATGAAAGCATTAAATGAAAATGGACAAACATGTACCCGGATGGGTGCATATAAACCCAGAACGAATCCGTATTCTTTTCAAGGTCACGGCAAAAATTGTTTACCTTACGTATTTGAATTAGCAGGTAAATATTCAATTAAAATTATTGCAATGGAAGTAACACATGAAAACCATATCAAAGAAATAAATGAAGCGTTGGAACAAACAGGAAATCCAACGGGAGTGATGCTCCAAATCGGCACCCGCAATACTCAGAACTTTGAACTTTTAAAATCTATCGGCAGGCAGAAAAAATATCCGGTTCTTTTAAAAAGAGGTTTTGGAATTACATTGAATGAATCCTTAAATGCTGCAGAATATTTGGCCAGTGAAGGAAATGCAAAAGTTGTTTTTTGTTTGAGGGGAATGAAAACTTCATTTTCAGAACCGCATAGAAATTTAGTAGATTTTAGTTTAGTTCCGGCTATTAAAAGATTAACGAGGATGCCTGTTTGCATTGATCCGTCACATTCAGTCGGCTCGCGTGATTCATCGCCCGATGGAATTCTTGATATCTTTCATGCAACTGCTCAAGGAGTTATTTCCGGAGCAAATATGATTCTAGTTGATTTTCACCCGGAACCGTTAAAGGCTTTAGTAGATGGTCCCCAAGCTTTACTACTAAAGGAATTGCCGAAATTTCTTGAAGATGTAAAAATTGCCCGTGAAGCTTATATAAAAAGAAGAAATTTATTTAAAAGTTCAAAAATTTCAAAATAATATGATTTTATTAGAATTTTTTTTGAAATTTGAAACCATTAAACAAAGTCTACATCATATATTAAAATAATTCTATATTTTTTCCCACTAAATAGGTGAAAAATGAAAACCATTAAAAATATTCTGCCTGTCTTAATTTCGGCATCTTTTTTGTTTATTTACGGATGTTCTGTAAATGCTAAAAATAATTCTTTAAAATGGTATAATAACCTTGAGAAAGCAGAACAGGTTGCTCAAAACGAAAATCGTCCTATACTGATTGATTTTACAGGCTCTGATTGGTGTATTTGGTGTAAAAGATTGGACAATGAAGTTTTCTCTAAAGATGATTTTATAAAATATGCTAACGAAAATTTAGTTTTAGTAAAAATTGACTTTCCGCAACACATTGAGCAATCAGCTGCAACAAAATATTATAATCAACAGATGGCTCAAAAGTTTGGTGTTCAGGGATTTCCAACGATTATTCTGCTAAAAAGCAACGGTGAACCGATTGCACAAACAGGTTATCAGCCGGGCGGTGCGGAAAATTATGTAGAACATATTAAATCTTTGTTATAATCCCTTATTTTATTTACTCTTTACTCTGATGAAACTTTATTTCAAATCTTGAAATTAGAATGTTTCATCAGAGGTTTGAATATTATTTTACATGTCGATATAACACTTTTATTCTCAAAAATTTTTCAGCTTAAAAACTAATATTTATTCTAAATCCCTTTTAGATAACCTCTATAATCTTGCCGATTAAAATCATAATTTACACTTTGTAATTAAAAAGATTATGAAGCTTAATGAAAATGAAAACCAAAAATATATTTGAAGATATTCCGTCCGAAATTCCCAAAGAATTTATTGAAAATTTATTGGTGCAAAAAAATATCCGTATTGAAAGGATCATTTCAAAAGGTCAATATTCAGCACCGGGATTTTGGTATGATCAAGACAAAAATGAGTGGGTAATTTTACTGGAAGGAGAGGCGGTGCTTCTATTTGAAAATGAAAGTAAAAAAATAAATTTAAGATCGGGAGATTTTATAAACATACCTGCGCATGTTAAACATAGAGTCGAATGGACAAGCCCGGGTAAAAAAACAATCTGGTTGGCAATATTTTATTAGGTTAGCTTTTTCTTAAAATTATTGAAAATTTTAAATTATCATATTAAAGTTTGAATAAAATAATACTTTTTGTTATATAACGGTTGGATTTAAAATATTAGAATAATAATTAAATGGAAGAATTCTTTCGCTTTCTTGGTAAAAAATCAGGTCAGGTCCTAAGACGGGGTAAATGGATATATAAATCAGTACTCGGTTCCGAAGAAGAAGCAATAAATGCGGAATATTATGTCGGGAAAGAAATAGCCGTGAAAGTTAAGCAAATGAATAGCGTGGATCCTTCACCTGATATTCAGAAGTTATTAGATAAAATAGGTCTGCAATTAACTAACAAGGTTAAAAATAGATATAGAAAATTTAATTTTAGTTCAATAATCTCCAATGATGTTAATGCTTTCGCTCTTCCCGGCGGATTTATTTTCACAACAAGTTCTATCTTAAAACTTTGTAATTTAAATGATGATGAAATAGCCTTTGTGCTTGGTCATGAAATCGGACATATTGTAAGATGGCATATTTTTAATCGTACTATTGCAAATTCATCATTAAATTTCTTTTCGATGGTTAGTAAACCAGGCGGGCTTGTCGGAAGTTTGGCGGTTAGGACATTAAATAATTTAATGCAAAAAGGCTATTCAAGAGATCAGGAGTTTGAAGCAGATTCATTCGGAGTTATATTAATGTATGCTGCAGGATTCAACTATCAAGCCTCAATTAGTTTTTTTGAGAAATTAGCTGATTTACATACTGAAAAATCTCAATATAATTATTTTTCAACCCATCCACCGATAAAAGAAAGGATAAAAAGAGTTAATTATATCATAAAGACAAAGATAAAAAGTTAGATAATTATCCTTTACGGTGTTTTATCTATTTTAATCTTTTTATTATTTCATAAATTAATACCGCTGTTATACCCCAAATAACTTCCCCGGATGTTTTGTAAACAAGAATTTTATGTTTTCTTCCGCGCCAGGGCTTTGAATATCTATCAGGTAACTGCAAATCTTTTACAGGTAGAGTGTCAATTTTATCTCCGTTCTTATCAATTTCAGAAGGATGAATTTCCATTCTGACAAAATATTTTTCAGGCTCATTGTTAATAAAAAATGAAACCGGTATAAGGAAAATTTTTTCAACTTCATTTTTATCAAAACTTAAATTCATAATATTAATATCGTTAATAACGCCTATGAATGAATCAATGGTAACACCCGTTGGGCCTATTAATGTATCTAAAATTCCTATTATATTAACATATTTTCTGTCAATACCCACTTCTTCAGTTGTTTCGCGCAATGCAGTATCTTTATATGATTTGTCAATTGAAGGATCAAATTCTCCCCCCGGGAAGCAAATTTCCCCGCCTTGTCTAATTTTTTCGGATCTCTTTTCAAAAAGAAAATGATATTCTTCATTTTTATAAACCAGCGGAATTAAAACAGCTGAATTTAAATATTCTTCTTTCCAGAGTATACCTGGAGTTACAGGCAATTTACTTATTAAATCATTCAGATTAGTCTTATTCATAAAATATTTTTCTATTTTTTTTGTACATGTATAGATTCATTAGTTAATTTTATTCAATTTAATTTTAAAATAGTTTAAATTTTGTAATAAATTGTATAAAATAATAATTATAAAAATTATTTTTATTCAATCTTATAGAATGATAAATTAATAATAGTAAAAAATAATTTTAAGGGTTGTATTATGAGTGACACCTTAAATTTGCTTAAGTTATCGCCCATCGAATTTGTTAGACTACTTAATTCGAACGGAATAAATCGGTTTTATTTTGTTTACGATAAAAAAAATAAAAGGGTAGCAGTTTCACATAAATTATTGAAATCTATTGCCGATTTTTTGTATTCGGATAAAAGGGATTTTAATTCGCATGAAGGTTTGTTTTTTCAAATTTCTCCAAAATATGAAACTATTCTCGGCGCTTTTATACATAGGACTAATCGCGGCCAGGCTGCCGGAGGTGTCCGCTATTGGGACTATCAAACAATGGAAGATTATTTGCGGGACGGCCTTCGTTTAGCAAAAGGCATGACCTACAAAAATGCTCTTGCAGGTATATGGTGGGGAGGCGGCAAAGGTGTTATGGCTCGAAATCCTAATATTGATAAAAATAATTTCGGTGTTCGAGCCGAAATATATAAACAATACGGGCAATTTATTACTTCGTTAAACGGATGTTATGTAACCGCCGAAGATGTGGGCACTAATGTTTACGATATGGCCAATATTTTTTCAAATACAAGATTTACAACATGTATTCCCCAGAACCTCGGTGGAAGCGGAAACCCTTCGATACCTACCGCAAGAGGTGTAGTTGCAGGAATGAAAGCTGCATTAAAATTTTATTCCGGTACTACATTAAAAGGTAAAACTGTTGCAGTTCAGGGGATAGGAAATGTAGGCAGGCCATTAATAAAATTTCTATTTCAAGAAAAAGTAAAAAAAATTATTGCTTGTGATATTTATTCCGAAAACATTGATATAGCTAATAATGAATTTGAAGGGGAGAATCTGGAATCATATTTAATAAATAGAACAGATGATTCAATTTTTATGGTTGAATCAGATATAATTTCTCCGTGCGCTACAGGTGCTGTGGTAAATCCTAATACCATTCCGTACATTAAGGCAAAAATAATCTGCGGAGCCGCAAATAATCAATTAGAGGATTCAAAAAGAGACGGCAAGGAATTGCATAAAAAAGAAATATTATATATACCCGATTTCCTGACAAACAGAATGGGAATTGTAAATTGTTCCAATGAGCAATACGGATATATTAATGACGATCCTTTTATCGAAAAACATCTCTTATATAATTGGAAACATTCTATTTATCAAACTACCTTAAGAGTGCTGAACGAATCTAAAAGGAAGAACAAGCCGACTGCGGAAGTTGCCGTTAGTTTAGCCGATAAGTTGTCTAAAGAAAATCATCCGATTTTTGGACACAGAGCGCAGCAAATTATTGATTCATTAGTAGCCAATAAATGGCACCAAAAGATTTAAAATCTTTTAAAAAAATGAGGGTTACTACTTAAATTAATTTGAAGTTAAGCATCTTCTTTTGCAATATATTTTGAAAAATTGAATTAACTATTTCCAGAATAGGTTTTCTATTGTAAGTAGTTAGAAGTTATTTATAAAAAAATTATATTTTTATTTTTTTTTGTTGGTTATTTTAAACCAATTTTATTATCTTAAATACAGTTTCCACTCGTTTTAAGGCAAAATTAATCCGGGGAGTGAGTTACAGATTTTTACAAATCTATCATTTAGAAAAACGGGGACTTTTGTCTAAATATATTTGCCGTTAAGTCTCTCAATATAAATTATATTATAAATTTTCAGTACTTTTAATAAAGTAGACTGCTTTCTATATATAAATCGCATAAATAAATTTTACAAAGTACTGATTATCTTATGATTTCTTTTTTAAAAAAGCAGAGCAAACACTTTTGCATAAAGCATTAATTCAATAGGGGATAGATAAAATTATGCTATCCTTTTTTAAAAAATAATCTAGGAGGTAAAAATGGAAATAGTAAGAATGAATCATCTTAGTAATGATTCCGGCAGCAAAACATCTGCTTATTTCGATATTAAAACCGATGACGGAATTATTATAAAAGGTTTCAAATTAGTTAACGGGGCTAACGGTATGTTTATGTCGAGCCCGAATGATAAAGGTAAAGATGGAAAGTATTACGATTCCGTAATTCTTCCCAAAGAAATGAAACAAAATTTGGAAAAAATGGCCTTAACTGAATTTAAAGATTCAAAGGATTAGTACTTCCATTAAGGAAAGAGCCGCTAAACTGCGGCTCTTTTTGAATGATCAATTTTACTTTTAACATGAATATGTTATTTCAACAATAACATCTTCTTTGTACTAATAAATTCTTTAGTACTATTCTTTGCACTTGCAACAATTTTGTAGAAATAAATTCCCGAAGATAAATTATTTGCATTGAAAGTAACTTCATGATATCCTGCAGTCTGAGTTCCGTTTACAAGTTCGGATATTTTTTGCCCTATTAAATTATAAACAATTATACGAACGCTGCTTTCATTTGGTAGAGAGTATTTAATTTCTGTACTGGGGTTAAAAGGATTCGGATAATTCTGCGATAATGAATAATCTTTAGGCATACTTGATTTAGTTTGTTCAATTCCGGTTACTGAAAGGTTGATATTAACGTTTTTATCTCCGGGATGTGCAACCGGATTTGTAAAATTATATCCGCTTACAGAGTTATCTAAGTAAATAGTGTAGTTATAAATTTTATTGCTCACCTTAACAGTATAGTAACCGTTATCATTTGTATAGGCTGTTGAAGAGCCTGAATCCGAGTTCATAGCATAAACCTCAATCATAAATTTAGGCGCATTTCCCTGGATTGTAATTCTGCCGCTGATTGTTGAGTTGTCTTTTAAGACAAAAAAATCCTTGGTTATTTTAGTTCCAGTATTAACCAAGGGTATAATTTCGGATGTGTTTAGTAATGTTGTATCGTCACCGTTATCCAAACCAATATTTAAATTAGTTAAAGGGAAACCGTCGGTTGTTAACATACCGATTCTATAGTAACCGGTGGTATCGGTTTGCACTTCCCGGTAAAAATTTCTGTTATTGGGATCATTTATATTTACATAACTTATAGCCGGATTTCCATTCCCATCTTTTACGTAGCCGTCTATTACCGCATCAGCCGAATCAAAAGTAAAATTATTGTTTGAATATGAAGTTGATATGCTGGAATCGATGGTTAAATAGATAGGCTGGTTAGCTTGAACTGCCGGCCATAATATAAAGCGGTTATTGATTTCTAGTTTCCATGGATTTCCGGAAGTATCCGAATTCATTTCGATTGTGTAATTCCCGTTTGCATTGGTAATTCCGGTCCAGAATATATCTTCGTTAGAATTATTTGCTGCCAAGTGTACAACAATATTTGCAGGACTTATACCGGCAGGTGTTGTTATCTTTCCTGAGATTGTAAATGCAGGCGAACTAAGTGCTGTAACGGTTCCATTTCTAAGGACAATAGTTCCCTTGCTTTTAAATTCCAAAATATATTTACCGGGTGCCAAACCTATCGGCGAACTAAATGTAACCTGTCCGTTTTCAGAACCGTCAATATCAGGCGGGCCGCCGCTTTGTCCGAGAGAGTCGCCGTCAATTTGATTAAAGTATGCCCATAAAACGTCGGTTGAAGTGTTTAAATGTCCGTTGCCGTCAACATCAATCCAGATTTCAACCAATGTTGTATCGCCCGGGGTACCAACATTGTAGCTCCAACTTAAATTATTACCGGATATTATTGAAAAACTGCTATCGGAACTGTTGACTTTAACATTCGATAATTGAGAAAATGCAGTTGAGCATAGAATGAATGAGAAGAATAAAATTAAAGGGAATATAATTTTTTTCATAAAATTTTCTCCGATATATTAAACACAGCCTTAATGTTTGTTAAAATTTAAAGGCTATAATATCAAAATTTCCGTAAAGTATCGACTTTTTCTCAAAAATTTTGGAAAAAATTCTAAATGTTGTATAACAAGATAAAATGGGATTAACAGTTTGATGATTTATAAATATGATAAGATTAATATAGATAGCAGATATTACGATTCTGATACTCTTAAAAAAGAACAGTATGTACAGATGATAAATAAATCTTAACTTAAAATATTCGATTAACTAAATTTTTCATTATAGAAAGAGCCGCTGAACTGCGGCTCTTTTATGAATAATCAATTTTGCTCAAAACATGAATAAGTTATTTCAACAATAACATCTTCTTTGTACTAATAAATTCTTTAGTACTATTTTTTGCAGCTGCAATAATTTTGTAGAAATAAATACCCGAAGATAAATTATTTGCATTGAAAGAAACTTGATGATATCCTGCAGTTTGAGTTCCGTTTACAAGTTCGGATATTTTTTGACCTATTAAGTTATAAACAATTATTCGAACGCTGCTTTCAGTTGGTAGGGAGTATTTAATTTCTGTGCTGGGGTTAAAAGGATTCGGATAATTCTGCGATAATGAAAAGTCTTTTGGAAGTCCGCTGGAACTTTGTTTAACAGCAAGAGGAGTTGTGCTAAGGTCTAAATTTATTCCCGAATCACCTGCATGAGCAATTACATTTTGATAAAAGTAATTTTGGGAAAAATTTATCGGGAAAATTTGATAATTGTAAATTTTATCAGATACCCGCAAAGAAAAATTTCCTGTTGAGCCATCACATACTGCAACAGCTTGCGCCGTATCCTTGTTATATGCAACAACCGTCATTGGAAAGCCAGGTGCATTTCCATCTATTTTTAATGTGCCTGTAATGTATGAATTAGCATTATAAATAACCATTTTTTTATAAATGCTGTCGCTTGCATTTATAGTTGGAATATAGGCTACTGCCATCAATTGATTTTGGGTAGAATCATAATTGTTATCAACATTTGCAGTTATTTGCCATGCATGACTAGTATTAAGATCGCTGCTGGTTAATCCGATCTGAAATTTACCGTCTGCATTAGTATTAGAATTATATTGTAAAAATGAATTTGAATTATTAAGACTATTTATTTCAACATTTAAACCTGTAATAGCATTGCCATTTTCATCTTCAACTATTCCGTCTACCTGAGCTACTGCAGTAATAAACGAAAAATTAACGTTAGTTACATTGCCTGCAATCGTAATTGTATCCACTTGCGGAGTCACAATGTTTGGAGGAAAAGGATTATTCACCAAATCAGCTCTCCATGGATTGCCGGCAGTATCTCCGTTCATTTGAATTGAATAATTGCCATTGGCATCAGTTATTCCATCCCAAAAATTAGGCTGATGATGGTTCTCTCGTTGAATTTCTACAAAAATATTAGCAGCACTCTTTCCGGCGGGAGGAGTAACGGTTCCTGAAATTGTAAATGTAGGTGAAGATAATGCTGTAACTGTACCGGCAATGGTTGCACTTTGATTATTTTCGGTAAATCTCATTACATATTTTCCCGGAGCAATACCTACAGGTGAAGAAAATGTAACGGCACCGTTAACTAAACCGTCCATGTCCGGCGGACCGTTTTGTCCTACCGTATCTCCGTCTATTTGATTAAATGACTGCCAAAGAACATCTCCGTTATCTATCTGACCGTTTCCGTTAACATCATAATAAATTTCAACAAGTGTACTTGCCCCATTTGGAATATTATAACTCCAACTTATGGTATTGCCGGATACCATTGTAAAATTATTGCTGACACTATCTACTTCCAGGTTTGTAACCTGAGCAAATGCTGTTGTATAAAGTATAACACAGGCAAATGCTATACTCAAAAGTAAAATTTTTTTCATAAAATTTTCTCCTTTGAACAAAATGATTATTTAGCACAATTAATTAATTTAAATGAACAAATAATTTTAAATTCTGAAGAAAATAGTTGGCAGCATAATACAATACTTGAAGTGAAACTAACTGAAGAAGGACACTCAACATATGTAAACATCATTCGAAGAAATCAATTTAATCATGAAAAGTGTTAATAGCTGGGTCTTAATATACAAAATAAAATTTAAGTTTGTCAATAAGGAATTATTAAATTTATCAAATATGTATCACCAGACATTTTTAATAGCTGCTAAGTATTTGCCAATTCATTATCGAAAAATATTAAAAAGAGTTTATTGGAATGTTGTAACATTAGGAAAGTTAATTGCCTGGCAAAATCATTTAATGCGGCAACTATTATGAAATATTAAATTAATCTTGTGAAAGCAAATTTGCAGTTTATAAAACTAAAATAATTAAAATGCCGTATCTTCTACTTGATTCGCTTTAAACGGGAAATCGAAATAATAATGATTTGAATCTTCTGAAATAATTTTGTCTCGCGTTAAAAAATATTTTTGAATTTTATTTTCGCTACCGTCAGTATTAAAGGGGAAATATAGGTTATCTTCGAAATAATTTTTCAATAATCTTATCTTTTTATGAGATGACAGGTATGCCATATCAATTAAAATTTTTCTAGTGTAGTTAGGATAATCTTTTCTTAAGTAAATTGTTCTCATAATTCAGAATGTATAATTGATTAAAAATATTATATCAAAAATATATTAAAGAAACATTATATAAAAGTTCATTTAAATTAATTGCAAATTATCGGTGCGAATATAATTACCTTAGCTCATAATATATATTTTTACCGCTCATTATTAAAACAGCACAAAATAATTTATAAGTTTATACTCTTTTATTACCTCGTTCTTAATCCTATCCCTGAAATTCCATTATAAAATTATTATTTACTATTTAAATAATTATCAAAGATTTTACTAATTTAATCTGATAGAATTGATTTTATAATTAATGGGGTGCTCCATGGAGAGGAAATCATATAGAATTACCAAAGCCGGCTCACTAAAGAGATTAAAACTAGTAACCGAGGAACTTAAAAAACCCGTTGAGAATGAAGTTTGCATAAAGATTAAAGCAATAGGATTAAACTTTGCCGATGTGTTTACAATAATGGGATTATATAAGGCAGCACCTCAAAAAGATTTTATTCCCGGTTTAGAATTCTCGGGTATAATTTACGATAAAGGACCGAATGTTGATGACTTTGATATAAATGACAGGGTAATGGGGGTAATCCGGTTCGGTGCTTTCACAAATTTTCTTAACATCGATCAAAATTATATTCAGAAGATTCCCGATGATTGGTCGTTTGAAGAAGGTGCCGGCTTTTTAGTCCAGGCATTGACGGCTTATTATGCAATTGTTCACTTGGGAAATGTTTGTAAAAATCAATCCGTACTTATACATAGTGCTGCAGGCGGTGTTGGAATTTATGTTAACAGAATTGCTAAAAAATATTCTGCTTACACTATATGTACTATTGGCAATGCATCAAAAGTAAATTTATTAAATATAGAAGGTTGCGATAAAATAATAGTGAGAAATAATAATCTGAAAGAAGAATTATTAAAAAGTCTGAACGGCAGGGAACTAAATTTAATAATGGAAAGCATCGGAGGGAAAGTGCAAAA